>OMAY01000170.1_pt1 | contig 41894 bp, 20 predicted proteins | sample 1673611 | NCBI WGS metagenome assembly OMAY01 (sample SAMEA103958117, study PRJEB25191) | human gut metagenome | biome: human-associated habitat [ENVO:00009003]; feature: intestine environment [ENVO:2100002]; material: feces | place: Germany | collected 2013/2015
AAGAATTCCACTTTTTTGAGCCAAGTGCCGGATTTACTAATATCCATGGTTTGTGCATGGATGGCAGTCATTTGTGGGTGGGAACATTCTCTAAAGGACTTCGGGTGATTGATACACGGACGGGAGTGGTTCTGAGGACGTATACGGAAGGTCATACTCCACATTCGTTGAACGATAATAGCATTTTCTCTATTTGTCGGACTTCTGCCGGAGAAATTTATCTGGGTACACTGTTTGGTTTACTGCGTTACAACCGTACTCAGGATAATTTTGACTGCATTTTTGTTTTTCCGTCGGCGCTATTATTCACTTTATGCAGAATTACGTCCCTTCCCTGTTATCCGGCGGAAAAATCACTTATAATAAAGATATATCATTTCCTGTTTTAAGAAAGGAGCGCCACAATGAAATTTTCCGAGAAACTTCCCGCTTTTGCCAACCCGCAGGGCGCCGCCGGAAAACTGCTGATTGCCTCTATGAATATTTTTCACACCCCCGTATCCCTCTGGGGGATTTCCCATCTGGATCTTGCCGGTAATGAAAAAATCCTCGACATCGGCTGCGGAGGCGGCATCAACCTGTCCCGCTTTTTAAAGAAAGTTCCCCGCGGTCACGTGACAGGCATCGATCTTTCACCGGACTGCGTGAATTATTCTTTTATGCGCAACCGCGATGCCATTGCAGAAGGACGGTGTTCCGTTTATGAAGGAAGCGCCGAACTCCTTCCTTTCGGCGCAAATCATTTCGATGTCATCACCGCCTTTGAAACGATATACTTTTGGCCCAATCTGCCAAACACACTGAAAGAAATCAAAAGGGTGCTGAAGCCGGGCGGCACCTTCCTCATCGTAAATGAAGCGGACGGCTATGGATTTCTCGACGATCTGTACCCGAAAATCATCAAAGGCATGACTCTCTACAAAACGGAAGAGCTCTCCGCTATTCTTACCAAAGCAGGTTTCACAAACATTGAAATTGATACAAAGCTGGGATGCGTGACCGTTTCCGCGAAGCGTCCCGTCACTGCCCTGGATAAGGTAAAAACGGCGGTCCGTTTCGACAACGTCCGCAAGTGGGGACGGGCCGCCCTCTTTGCGGCAGGAACAGCGGCAGCTGTTTGCACGGCAGCCTGCCTTCTAAAAAAGAATAAAAAGCAGTAAATGCAAAACGCTGTTTCCCCATCAGGAGAGACAGCGTTTTTACATAAAAAGAAATCTGTCCGATTAATAACAAAAGCCATATTATCAGAGCCGCTTTATATTTCCTGAAAAAAAGAAACAGTCCTGTAAGAACCGCTTCCTTTTCATTCCTTATTATATTTCAGATACAGCCTGCTGTGTTTCATCTTCCGCTTCATCAGTTTCCGCTTCCGCTGTATCAGCTTTTACTTCTCCTTCAAAAAGATCGGCACAACGGTCATCCAGCGCTTCGATAGGCAGTTCCATTTCCTCATCCTGTCCTTCCGGCGCTTTTACAATCTGCGGCTCCGGCGTATTCTTTGCAGATTCGATGAGAGCCATCGCCGACTTGAAATTGGCCAGAATCTTTTCAATATAGACCTTGACATCGCCTTCCGTTTTGAGCAGATCGGTATTCAGTTTGCGGCGGGCCGCTTCCGCATCGGAAATGATATGATGGGCTTCATTCTGCGCTTCCCGAACTGCCAGTTCCGCCTCTTTCTGTGCGTTTCTCTTCACATTTTCAGCAGTTTCCTGCGCCATAACCAAAGTGGATGACATAGTAGATTCCATTTTTTCATAATTGCGGAGTTTCGTCTTGACTGTATCCATCTCCTCTTCCATCTCACGATGTTCGCGGTAAATACGTTCATAGTCACTTGCCAGCTCCTGCAGGAATGCGTCCACTTCTTCCTGGCTGTACCCCCGCAGTCCGCGGGAAAACGTTTTATTATGGATATCCATCGGTGTAATCATAAATAATCCTCCTGTTTCATATCAACGGTTTCATTTCTTATTTATAACGGTCAATCAGGAGCCCTGTCCGGCCTTTCCGGCTCATCCCCGTGACTTCCCTGATTTCAATCCGTCCTTTGCCGCGGATGGAAATAACATCTCCTGCTTTTATGGTTTGCGACGCGCTTTTCACAGGCTGCCAGTTAATTTCCGTCCGACCGCTCTCTACGCATTGTACCATTTTGCTGCGGGAAATGCCAAATCCTGCCGCGCCGACCGCATCAAGCCGAAGCGAAGCGACCGTGGCACGCACCTCTCTGGCTGTCTTTTTAGGCGGCTCTAATTCTTCCAGAGATATTTCTTCTATCTGCACAGACACCATGGCGACTTTCAGGAAATTCCGCTTAATCCATTCCGCCATGGAACTGTCTGCCACAATCTGGCACCCCGCCCCCTGCATGAGGATATCCCCCAGAACCGCTCTGTCGATGCCCAGTCCCATGAGCGAACCCAGTACATCACGGTGGCCGATGAGCCTGTATCGGTCATCCCAGGTCACTTTCAATGCGGTCAGTCCGAAATCCACGGGACCGTCATAGTCATTACGGGCAAATGCGACACGGACCCGTTCCGCTTCATGATATCCGCCGGAAGTTTTCACCGCCACCGTTTTCATGTGAGCCGCAATCGTCTGTCCGACCTGCGCCGCAAAAGGAGACATAAAGGGGCCGACGGCAAATGGCCGGCCTCTGTCCACGGAATCAGCAATATCCAGCAGACGGATCGCCATATCTTTCGCTTCTTCTCCGGTTGCGGAAAAGTAGCGGAGAATTTTTTCTCTGTCTTTCATTATTTTCTGCCCATTTCATCAGATTTCGCAAGAGCCGCCATGACGGCGTCCATGAGAGCGGCACGGATACCGCGCGCTTCCATGGCATGGATGCCTGCAATCGTCGTACCACCGGGACTTGTCACCCCGTCACGGAGTTCGGCGGGATGTTTTCCTGTTTCCAGCACCATTTTGGCTGCGCCATACAAAGTCTGCGCCGCCGCTTCAACTGCCAGCTTCCGCGGAAGTCCCGCGCGCACTCCGGCATCCGCCAATGCGTCAATAATCACGAAAACGTATCCCGGCCCCGCTCCTGATAAAGCGCCCATCTCGTCAAGCTGGCGTTCGGAAACCACTGCCGCTTTCCCCAGGGCGGAAAATATTTCTTTTGCCGTTTCGATAAAATCCTCGTCAGCGTACCGCCCTGCTGTAATAGCTGTCATACCCTCCCCGACCGAAGCGGGAGTATTCGGCATGACACGGATCACCGGCGTCTTTTCGGGAAGGCCGGCTTCCAAGGTCGCTGCTGTCACTGCCGCCGCAACAGAAATCACCCGCCTCGGACGGTACGGATTTATTTCTTCCAAAACAAAAGGGATAATGTCGGGCTTTACTGCCAAAAGGACAAAATCCGCTTCTCCGATATCTTTCAGAGAAGCTGCAGATACGCCATATCGCTCTGCCTTTTCCACCGTTGACTTTTCCGTGCTTGCTTTAATGTATACTTCTTCTTTCGTCCAGAGGCCTTTGGAAAGGCACCCTAAAAGTATAGCGCCGCCCATAGCGCCGCAGCCGATCATCATAATCTTTTTCATACGCCCGGACCTCTCCACAAAGGAATCCCCGCAAGGCGGGGCATGCTGTCCATCTCAATATGCACCGCCGATGGCGCGCACAAAAGCACCTGCCCGTTCAGAAGTTCTACTTCTCCCTTGCCGAGATAAACGGCACCGCTCATGAAATCCACAAAACGGCTCGCCGTTTCATCATCCACATTGCTGCCAAGAACCACAAGAACTACAAGTCCTTTTTCCATGGCATCCACCGCACGGCGGGCATCACTATAAGCACGGGGAACGAAGATGACAGCATCCAACGGACGGACAGCCCTCGCAGGCAGCGCGCCTGCCATACGGGGACCCGCCTCTTTACCGTCTTCTCCCGCAGAATCTATATACTCTTCTTCCTCCGGCTCCGTAACAAAAAGATCATAAAACAGCTCGGAGATCTTCGAAAAAAATGACATTATGCCTTAGGGGCCTGCGAATCCCATGCGGGGGCTTCCGCTTCCGGAAATGCCGCAAAATTCTCACGGGACACGCTCATATTATTTGGCGCGCAGAGGTAAATGTTTTCAGAAACCTGGTCAATGCGCCCGTCCAAAGCATACATCACACCCTGAATAAAATCCACGATACGCTGTGCTTCATCGGCATCAGTCTTTTCCATATTCATTACGACCGGACGGGCAGCCTTCAGATGATTCCCGATTTTTTCGGCATCCTGATAGTCTTTCGGATTCACAACCACCATGGTATACGGTTTCGCCTGGCGGGTCGCTACTGCCGCACGGCCTGCTGCCGGACGGGGAGGAACAGGCTGCGCCGTATCTATCGACGTCCCCTCTTCTTCGTATTCTTCATCCTCGTATTCATCATCACGATCTGTAAACTGTTCCTTAAATTTATCCAGTAAGCTCATTTTGTTTCTCCTTTCCCATTTGCATAATTCCGCTCGCCAAAAATGGCGGTGCCGACGCGTACCATCGTAGCGCCCTCTTCTATTGCCGTTTCAAAATCCCGGGTCATCCCCATGGATAAAACAGAAACCTGTCCTTTAGGAAAATATGTTTTCAGTACTTCCCACATTTCATGAGCCCTGCGGAATACAGGACGTGTCATTTCCACATCCTCCACCATAGGCGCCATGCACATCAGACCTTTTACACGGATATGCGGGAGCATTCCCGCCTTCGCTGCAGCTTCGTCCAGACTTTCCGGCGGCAGGCCGTACTTGCTTGTTTCTCCGGAAATATTAAATTCCAGAAGCACATCCTGCACTTTGCCGGCCTGCCCTGCCCGTTTATCTATCTCTTCCATGATTTCCACGGAATCTACGGACTGGATCAAATTAGCCGCCGCCACTGCCTTTTTCACTTTATTTTTTTGAAGATGTCCCTGCAGGTTCCAGACAACAGGCATTTTCAAACGGCTCCGTTTGTCTTCCAATTCCTGCACACGGTTTTCTCCCACCTCTTTCACGCCAAGTCGGAGAACCTCCTCCATATCTTCCAATGGATGAAACTTCGTCACCGCCACAAGAGTCACGTCCTGCCTGTAAGGAGAACGGGCCTTCGCAGCCGCTATCCGCTTTTTCACAACTTCCAGCTTTTCTTCTATAGCTGACATCCTAATTCCTTCTATTATTCAATAAGGTACGTCGAAAAATATAAAAAGATATACCTTGTCCTATTATAGCATAGGTATATCCTTAAAAAAATAATCGTTTTTTATTTTCAGGCGCCAAACAAACCGAGGCGTAATCCACATACCGCAAAGCATGATAAAATGCAGTTCACGGCCCTGCCATACAAGGCAGGCACGTAAAGCGGAACATGCCGGTATCTTAATCATTGGTATAAAAGCATTTCCTCAATTCAATCTGAATTCTACCGGGAATGTAATCCGGCAGGGGACAGGCACCCCATATTTATCAAGTGCAGGAGAAAATGTCCATTGATAAGCCGCATCGATCGCCGCCGCATCTAAGACACTGCTTCCTGACCCCTGCGCCACATAAGCGGAATCCACCGTCCCCGATGCATTGACCAGAATCGTTACATAAGTAATACCCGTCGTTTCCTTCATCTTTGCAGACGGCGGATAGACAGGAAGCACTTTATTTATCACTGTCGGCGGCGTAATAGGAACGCCGGCTCCCGGCCCGCTTCCATTGCCGTCACCTTCACCGGTACCGGTTCCGCTGCTGTCACCCGTACCGGCGCCGTCCCCGTCTCCCGTTTCCCCGCCGCTTCCGCTTCCGTCGCCCTGTGTATTCATCCCTTCATTTCCTGCCGCGGCATCAGAAGCAGACATACCTGCCGTGTCCGCTGTTTCTTTCTTATCCGCCCTGTCCTGCGGCTCCGGCTTTTCTTCCGCTGCCTTTTCATTAATTTCTTCACTAGGCATTTCCACAGGTTCAGCAGCATCATTGATTTTTGCTTCAGATGATTTCGCCGCCGGCGCCTTTCTCCCTTTGCTGCCTCCCCCGCCCCGGTTTCCGCCGCCCGCATCAAGCGATACCTGCAATACTTCCCCACGAAACGGAACTTCCATGTACTTCACGCCAAACAGTCCCAGCATGACGGCGGCAAATAAATGAACAAGGACAGCAGCGGCAATACCAACCGCATACCTCTGCCGATCATTCATCCGTCTTCCCCCTGCTCCGTTGCTAACCCAAACTTCGTAATACCGGATGCTTTAAACTGATCGAGAACGTGGATGACCTTGTCATAAGCCGCTTCTTTCTCCCCACGTATGACGACGGAATAATTCTCATCGGCGCCGCTTCTTTTCTTCACTTCCGCCACAATCGTATCCAAAGGCATTTTCTTATCATCCAGCCAGTAGCTGCCGTCTTTTTTTACAGTGACGAGGCTGCTGCCCTTATGCACGACTTCCGCATTCTGAGCTGTGGGAAGCGCGATAGAAATAGTACGCACTTCTGTCATATACATCGTACTGATGATGAAAAATGCAAGCAGCAGAAATATAAGGTCAAGCATAGGGCTGATCATCAGTTCCGGCATTTTGTCCGCCTGCCTCTGTCTTCTCCTCATAATGCCCCTCACTTCCCGGACAGTCCGGAGATAAGCGCATCCGCCACAGCATCCAGATCAAGCATCGCCTTTTTATACCTTGCGTTCAGATACGCATGTACCAGCATGCCCGCAATCGCAATAACCAATCCGAAAATAGTCGTAATCAGCGCTTCAGCCAATCCGGCGGTAACACCGGCCGTATTCTGCAGCTGTCCCGTCATGGAAGAAAAAGTTCCCATCATTCCGGTAATCGTCCCTAAAAGTCCAAGCATAGGAGAAAGCCCGATGATAACCCCTAAATAATCAAGATGGGCCGACAGCTGATTCAGGTAACGATCCGTCTTTTCATAGGTAACAGATTCAAGTGATTGACCAAGGCTGTCCTTTTCAGACAAAATATCCTTTGCCAGTTTTGCAGCGCTGCCTAATTCCTTTTCTGCCAGCCCTGCCGCTTCAGAAACTTTCCCCCGTGTCATTTCCTTACAGAACATCATCACAAATTTTGTGTCGGAGATTGCCTGCCGATAATACACATACCGCTCCACCGCCAGAAAGATGACCGCCAGCGAACAAAGAAGCAAGGGCCACATACACAGGCCTCCGCGGACAAAATATCCTACTGCCGAATCAAAAATCCCCATCGTGTTCCCTCTTCCTTTCTTCCCGGCACTCTGCCGTCCATAAAAATTACACTCATCATAAAAAAAGCACAGCCAAACTGAAATGAGAAAATTTTTTCCCATCTCCCATCCGGCTCATGCCTCGCGAGTCTTTTGATGATGAAATCAAACGGCACCCTGGCTCGGTTCATTGTCTGCCTGCCCCGCTGTGAAAGGATTGCAGCAGGCAAACTCCACCTTACAGCTGCGAGACAGCTCCGGCTTTTCACCGGATTCCCCGTTATTAGATTCCGTTATCTTGTTTTTTAATTATCAGCTAATTGAATTCTATCATAGAATTTTTACATATTCAATTTTATTTTGTAACTTTTTGTGGATTTATTTAACCCCATCCAATGTTATTGATTCTTAAAAAAATGCAAAAAGAGTATCCCGGGGAAGCAATCCCGCCGGATACTCTTTTATCGTTCTGTCATTATTTCATATTTGCTTTTACAGCATCTGTCAGATCGATGCCGCCATAAATAACGTCTCTTGCATTGATGACCATATCTACGCCTTTATCTTTAGCCGCTTTCTCCACAGCCGCCCGGAATTTTGCCTGGATGGGAGCCATGACTTCATTTTCCTTTTGTGCCAGCTGCTGGTTCAGTTTCTGTCCGAGTGCCTGTTTATCCTTATCTGACATATTTTTAGATTGTTCATTGAACTGATTCTGTAATTTCTGCTGTTCAGAAACCACAGTCTTCCCTGCCTGCATAAAAGCCGGCGTGGAAGACAGGACATCCTCCACATTGACATAACCGGACGCTGCGTCAGCCTGCGCCATCATTCCAAGAGAAGCAGCTGCCATCATCATAGAAATAAGAATCTTTTTCATATGTAAACCTCTTTTCCAAAATAAAATACACGTCTCTTTCACTCTTTATTTCTTCCAGAGCTTTTCCATAATTGTCGGATACACCGCATTTAAATGCCCCTGGATCTGGTTCAGGATCGCCACAACGAGCGGCGCATCAAAATGATCAAGCCCCGCAGGGATACAGCAGGTCAGCAGCACGTTGCCGGCTTCATCCACACTGTATTTCAGCATACGGTACTGGTCATTCAACGCATTCAGCTCTTCACAAACGGTCGCCTTTTTCTCTTTTGTTACAATCGCTGCCGCCACCTGTACCTGGATGATCGTGTAAACACTGTCATCAAACAAAATCATGAAAGGAAGGTTCTGTCCGGCTACAGGAAGGTTGCTGCGGAAAGCCTGGGAATGTACGTCATCCTTAAAATCCTGAATACCGAACCCGCTGATTTTTGCATCTTCCAGATGCTTCTTAAACAAAGCTACCTTTTCAATCCCCACCTTTACTTCCGGCACTGCTGTTTCCGCTTTTACCGTATTCTTATTCTCCGCCATTTTGTACGCTCCATTCCTCTGGTCACGCCAGAACTCAAACAATAATTCTGTGATATCCCTGTACACTTTTTCTTTTTCTTTCAAAGGAAGATTCCAGTCATTTGCCACATGGGCTTTAAAACGCAATAATTTGATTTCTTTCAGTAAATTCAGATATAACTGTTTGCTGACAGGAACAACATTGCCTTTTACCGCTTCCACCCGTTTAATCTCATCCTTTAGTTTGATCATGAATGATCTCTCCGATTTTTAAATACATTTGCTGATTATTTACTATCCTGCCGGCATTTGGGATAAATAAAAATCTGCGGGACAAGCCAGACAGTTACCGAATGTACAAGTATCTACTGCCCCCTATCCTGCAGGTCATTAGAAAATTGAAAACAAGCGGTATCCGACTGGGGACTCTCACCCTTCACGGCTGTAAAACAGTTCCGGATTTCCACCGGATTCTCCACAAAAGCCTTTCGACTTTGTCTTCTCTCTGAAATTATTCTAAACAAAGGTTGTTCAGATGTTATTATATTATCATAAGACATATACTATTTGCAAATTATTTTACTTTTTCTTTTCCTCTTATGGTAATTTTATTTTCATTATTTTTAAATTTTCATCTTGGATGCCAAGGGACGATAAATCCCTGCCGGGATTCCGATCGCTTTTTGCCTACCGGCAAAGTGTCACCCATGTCAAAACGTCATCCGGAAGGCCAGCAAAGAATCCATTACCATCACACTAAAGCCGGTAAGACGTCATAAAAGTAAATAGATTCTTCGCTCAGTGTCATATTGCTGCTTCCCATCTTTCTCACAAGATATTCTTACCCCTGCTCAGAATGACGGCGGACGGTAAGGCATCATCAGAATAATAGATTCTTCACTTAGTGTCATGTTGCCGTTTACCTGCTTTCTCACACAGCATTCTTGCCTCCGTTCTAATAACGGGGTACGGAAGTCGTCATAATGACAGAAAACGTTAAGCGTTATAATGACGAGAAACGAAAGACGTCATCCTGAACGCAAGCGAAGGATCTATTACCGTGATGGAGAAAAAGATAAACTGAAAAGGACTGCCTTCCCATACCCGGAAAGGCGGTCCTTTCGTTTCTTCTTATTCAGTTCTCATAGCAAAGTTTTGTTCCATTCCCCTTTCGAAAGCGTTCATCATCCTTAGAAGCTGAAGCGGATGCCTGCGTCTATTCTCCACTTGCTGGAAACATCAGCTCCAAAGTTTCTCGTGTAGGTTCCGTACAGGTATGTATTCCTGTTCACCAGCCAGCTTCCTCCTACTTCTACGTCTACCCAGCTGTCTTTCATGTCTACTTCTGTCCCGCTCGTCGGTTCGTTTTCCGCACTGAAGATGCTCTTCACTTTCCCTCCGAATTCATGGGCCAGCGCTATCTTCGCAAACAGGTTGCTTCTTTCTGTCTCTTTTCCTATCCCCAGTCCGATTCTCCCTATCACGCTGTTTATTCCGTCCTGGTGGATGTGCATTTTCTTCCCCCCTGCATAGTCGCTTACGGCGTCATAGTCTTTTCCTCCTAAGTGCCCTGCGGTGAGTTCAATGCTCGGGTCTATGTAGAAGCCATTTTCTTTCTTCATCCGCTTCCCGTATTCCATGCTCAGCGACAGGCCGTTTGTCCTGTACTTCCCTTCCAGGCGGTGGTTCATTTCGTTGTATACGGTGTAGTCATTCTTTACTTTGCTTCCTCTCAGGATGACGTCTATGTACTGTCCGTCTTCTTTCTGCATGGTTCCATACAGGGCAAGGCTTGCCAGTTTTTCTTTTCCTGTCCCGTTCGCGTAGATGTCTTTTCCTGTTCCGTAGTCCAGGGCCGCCCCGATTGTCCAGTTTCCTTTTTTCTTGTCGTAGCCTACCTGGGCTATGTCATAGGTTTGTTTGAGGTAGGTGTTCTGTTTGTCCAGTTTGTTCTTTCCGCCCAGGTATCTGGCCCAGATGCCGTTTTCTTCTTTGGCCAGTCTTATGTCTCCCATTCTTCTTTGCAGGTCGTTGTTGTTTCCTCTCCACAGAAGGACGGCAGAGGTCATGGCTGTTTTGGCGCCTTTCATCATCTGGGTTTCTTTGCTTCCATAAATAATGGGAGGCTTCGGCTTGGGGTTCGGGTTGGGATTCGGTTTGGGGTTCGGATTCGGTTTAGGATTTGGCTTGGGGTTCGGATTCGGATTCGGATTCGGATTCGGATTCGGGTTCGGTTTAGGATTATCTTCTGTTGCCGGGGTATAGAGGTACTGGCCTTGTCCTGTTCCGGCTTTGTAGGTCATGGTTTCCAGTCTCTTTGTTGCTGACTGGGCTGTAAGGCCTTCTGCAATTTCTACCGTCCCTGCCAGGTTCTTTTCTCCGTTTTTGTAGGCTTCGTAGTACAGTTTTCCTGCCAGTGCGTTCAGTGTCTCGCTCACCAGGTTCTTGTCGGCCGCTTTGCCCGAAGAGGTATTCAGCCCAGTATTGTCTGTACGAAGAGTAATACCACTTCCCGCTGCCGCTTTCCGAACAATAAAATCGCCGCCCTTTATCTTGGAAGGATGTAATTTATCATGCTGATAGAGCACTTTCACATATCCGGAATAATTTTCTACCGTAATGGGCTTTTCATTTTCCTGGAAAATCACACCGGCCTGATCTGCATTCTTACCTCCTACAATAGAACGCAGTTTGCTGCCCGTAAAGGAATGAGAAACACCACGCCACGGCTCTGACGGTACCATGGTTCCCCAGACCTCATTATGCCAGGAAGCGCCATTTTGCAGATACATGGATAATCCTGTACGTTCACGAATGTCTTTCTTATCCGGTTCGTTTTTATTGTGTTCTTTAAAATCATCTAAAACGACACCATGCAGGACAGAGTCAGATGTTGTCAATCCCAAATTGATAACTGTCGGTCTGGAACCGCTGATATTGGCACTTTCTTCTCGGTCTATAATGCCGATGTTCCCATACACTTTTGTTGTACGGTTTCCTGCTCCAATCATTTCTCCCGCTTGATTGAGCTTGGCATTCATGTTAATAATCCCTTCTTCCGCATTAAGAGCAAAATGGGATATATTTTTATGCTTTTCTGTCCGGATCGTCCCACCGCCACCGATGGTAATTGTCGAACGTGCGCCGGCATGTACGCCTGTTCCGTCAGTGGAAATATTGGCATCTCCACTGATGGTGATACTGCTGCCCGGCTGATCCTTGTCATAATTTAAACCTGAGAAAATACCATTGACAAAATAATGGTTCAGGAAAGAAGCATCTTTTAACGCCTCCTGCCCCGGTACTTTTACTTCCATATTGACATTACCATTGATCACTACACGTCCATGATGGACAGTGGCAATCCCATTGGTAAAAGTCGGTTCCGCCTCTCCGGTTGCATCAGGTTCCTTGTAATATTTATTTGTGACATGAATATCGACATCACCATTAACAGTGACAGTTTTTCCCGGAGAAGAACCGGAAATAATACCAAACGTGTCTTTGCCGCTGGCTTTGGACTTCAGCTGGTCAACATTGAGTATTAATTTTTTTGCGGTAATATTAACATCATGAACCTTTTTATAATTATTATCAGCTTTATATCCACGTCCGCAATAACTCTGTATCCCATACTGATCCTTGGAATTCAGGGTAAGCGTCACCCCCGGTGCATTGACAGTGATTTTATCTTTTTCACCAGTAATAGATTTCACATTCAATATACTGTCTTTCGTAAAATCATACGTCTTTGTATCACTGTGCCAGACTTTATATCTAACAAAATCACTTGATGACGCAAAAGCAAATTGACCATTAATAACACCTTTATTAAATACCGTTCCGGTCTGTCCTTCCGGAGGAGGAGTCGGATCAACTGCCGGAGTATAAATGTACTGGCCCTGCCCGTCCGCATCTTTGTAGGTTATTTTCCCTTCTCTGCTCGCGGACGGTGCTGTCAGCCCTTCGGCAATTTCTACTTTTCCGGTAAGATTTCTTTCTCCATCTTTATAGGCACTATAGTACAGTTTGCTTGCCAGTTTGTTCAGTGTAGCACTCACAAGGTTTTTATCCGCTGCTTTTGTGGACGAAGTATTGAGACCTTTGTTATCTGTACGGAGAGTAATATGCGAGCCTTCACCGGCATGTTTTACCACAAAATCTCCCCCGATAATATTTCCATCAGAGCTGTGGTCATAATATACCATTTCATATCCGTTATAATTTTCAACCGTAATAGGCTTGTTTTCTTTTTGGTGGATGATTCCCCGCTCTGCTTCCGAAGCTCCGCCAATCAATTTTCTTACCTTGCTCCCCGTATAAAGATATGAATCTTTATTCTCTCTTTTCTGCACTGCTGCAGCACGCTCCGTGCCAATCCATCGGTTTTCCCATAGGCCACCGTTCTTCAAATAAATATCTATACCTGACTGATGCGGATTATTTCCATTTTCAGCAAATTCATTCAGCACGCCGCCAGTCAGTTTAGATTTACTTGTAGTGAGTGCAATAGAAACAAGAGAAGCATGGTTCCCCGGATTGGGGTCCCAGCCGTAGTTTTTGTTGATAACACCAAGATTACCATAAACTTCTACATCTTCCGTACCCGGCTCATTTCCATTAGTACCGGTATTCATAAATACCGAACCTTCTTCAGCAAGCATTGCATATGTTTCGGATGTCTTAATTTCATGGGTTTTGATCTTTCCGCCGCGAACCGTAATAAATCCATCCTTGTTTGCCTGAAGAGCAACTCCGGTAACGTCCATATCTACATTGCCGTTAACTGTAAATTTCGAGTCTCCATGGTTTCCATCACCCGTTTTTCCGCCATAACCGGCATAAATCCCGCTCATATAATAATGGGCGACATCTGCCCCTAAAGACGCCCCTCTGGTGGCAGGCACAGCATTTCTTAGCGTCAGTTTCAGATTTCCGTTAACTGTCACCTGTCCTCCATCCAACAAGTATATCCCTGTCACATTATTATTTTCTTTTCCATTTGCAACACCGGAGCCGGAGACATCAACAACCACATCTTCATTCCATGTCTCCTTCTTATCATCTCCCACATAATATCCTATTGTTTTTCCCTGTCCATGTTTAGTAATAGTCTTTGGAAGCTTTGGATCAACTGCTGGGGTATAGAGGTACTGCCCCTGTCCTGTCTCTTTTTTATAGGTGATGTCCTCTACTCTCATGCTGGCAGACTGCGCAGTGAGACCTTCGGCAATTTCTACTTTCCCTGTCAGGTTATTCTCACCTTTTGCATAGGCTTCGTAGTATAGCTTGTTTGCCAATTTGTTCAAGGTACCGCTTACCAGATTCTTATCCTCCGCTTTGGTGGATGAAGTATTCAAACCGGTATTATCCGTCCTTAAGGTAATGCCGGAATTGGCTGCTGCTTTGGCAATCTTGAAATCGCCGCCCTTCATCGCGAAGCCTTCGTTCGGATTTGTCGGCACCGTAGCGCCATGTTCATAAATTACGGTCGTATGCCCTCTGTAATTCTTTACGTGGATATCATGCGCATCCTGCTGATAAATAGTACCTGCTCCGGATACGGCATCCCCCCCCTGCAAGAATTCTACGTGGCTGCCCAATGTATTGGCAGATGCTCCGCCGCCTGCAGAAGAGGAATTATTCCTGTTTTCCCAAACCGCACCGTTTTTCAATGTCACATAATTTTCACCAATTCCTCTCCATGTAGTACCGCTTACCAAACCTGTAAGTTTAGACTCTTTATTCGTAAGTGAAACCCCGGTTCTGGCATGCTGCGTAGAAATAATATTGCCCTTGATTTCCACAATATTATTTTCATCCAATGGTTTGGTCATATTTCCTTCAGCACCGGATGATTCTAAGGTGCTATTGACCAATACTTCCGCTGCTTCCCGTTTCTTATCGTCAGACCATGATTCCGCCATGATGGAATCAGACGCATCAGTCACAATTCTGCCGCTTCCGATAGATATTTGTCCTTCCGTAGCACGGATAACACGAGATGTATCATTGCCTTTATTTTCCAGATCGACACGGCCTTTGATATCAATCTTGGCAGTCCCATTAACTTCCGCCTTCGCTTCAATTAACGGATAATGCTCAAACTTTCCTGTTGTCCGTATCTTTAAAGTGTCTTCCGATGTATTTTTATTTTCAATGACCAGTTTGGCCTTTCCGCTTCCGAAATATCCGGCTCCCATACTGGTCTGCCCATGCACGACGATTCCTCTTTGTTCCAAACCGTCTTCTGCAGATATATCTATCCCTTTTGTATTTTTAATAGTAAGCGTTCCACTGTGCATTAAAATACCATGCGGAAATTTTACCTGGGTTCCTTTAAGGGCGACCAGTTTCAACGCATGATGATTCATATCAATTACGCCCTGTCCGTCCCCAGACCACATAATAGGCGCAAATCCTTTGTTCATATGCACTTCTGTAGAAGAATCAGTTCCCTCTACAGTAAGGACTACATCTTTATTGAATAAATAATTCCTGTCGCCTGAAGTGATACCTTTACTCTTCCAATACTCAACAAACCGTCCGCCTTTCAGAACCCCCTCAACAATTTGATGATTCAGTTCATTGATGGTACCTGTAGCGGGGGATTTCACATATCCCTGTCCGTTTTCTTTCTTGAACAAGAGGTCTTTCATTTTTACTGTCTGGGATGATGACGTCAGACCTTCGGCAATCGTCGCTTCCCCTTTCAGATCTTTCTCGTCTCTTGTATATGCTTCATAATAGAGTTTCCCCGCCAGGGTATTCAGTACTTCATATACCTGGTCTTCATTGTCCGTATTGATGTTGTCTCTGTCTGTGACCATGGTGATCCATGAGTTTTCAGTCGCATTGGCGATATGGGTGTCTCCTGCCTTGTAGTCTTCTGCCTTTGTCCCTGCATTCTCATGCGCATAGATCAGTTTCATGTTCCCCGCATAGTTCTCGATACGGATCGGGTTTTCGTCTTTCTGGAATATAACTCCTGCTTCTTCTTTGCTCTTCCCTCCCTGGAGGTAGTATACTTTGCTTCCTTTGAATCCTTCCGGTGTCATTCCATAGGCTTCATTGATCCAAGTCGCACCGTTTTTCATAAACAGGCTCAGTTGTCCTTCGAATCCGTCCGCATTGTTCTGTTTGGTGTGGGTGTCAACGGCCAGACCTCTCCACAGGGAATCTCCTGTCCCCAGCCCGAGGTATATCTGGCTGTATTTCTGCGGTTCGGACGGATTTACGGCTCCGTTAAGGACTCCTACATTCCCTTCAATGGTTACTTTCTTTGTCCCTGCTTCTATCTCGTCTTCATCTACATTGAAATCTATTTTTCCGCTTTCCGCCGCCAGTGCATAGTGCGCTGCATCATCATTGTTCTCGATGGAAACGGTGCCGCCTCCTTTGACCACGACGGTTGAGCCGCCTCCATTGGCCAGGATGCCTGTTCCTTTTACTTTCAGGTCCACATCGCCGTCAACGGTGATACGGCCTCCTTTTTGGATGGCATAATTGGATCCCGCATAGAGTCCGGCTGTGCTGTAATGGGCATAGGCGCCTCCCGGATTGGCTGTATTCTCTACGCCCCATGTTCCGCCTTCTTCTTTAATGGTCATGTTCCCATGGATATCCAGGCTGGAATTTCCTGCCACATAGGCACCTAATGCATAGCCTTTGCCTTTTGACTGTATGGTTACGTCTCCGGTGATGTCTGTTTTATAAGCATTCTGTTTGTTTCCGTTTTGAAGGTGGATACCTTCGGAACGGCCGCTCTTATTTCCCGCTTTCACCACCAATTCTTTGGCCGTTATGCTGAGGTTGTCTTTAGAATTCTGCTGCACGGTGGAAACGGTACCGTTCTGATCTCCGGCAGAGGTAAATGCCAGTCTCTTCCCTTCCGCTTTAATGACCACCGGTTTTTCACTGCTGACCATCGGCTGTCCGTCGGTCAGCTTCAGGTCGGTATTTTCTTTGAAGAGATAGGTTCCGTCTGCCTGGCGTATTTTCTTTTCCGCATAGTACTTATCTTTGCCTGCATCCCCTGTAATCGGACTCAGTTCGGCTGCCGGCTGAGCGGTAACTTTTACATCTTCACTCTTTACGGTACCCTGCCCCTTATCTTGAGTAAAAGTAATATTGCCAAATCCAAGTTCCGCTGATGAAGCTGTCAATCCTTCCGCTATGACCGCCTTCCCCTTCAAATTACGCTCATCTGTGACATAACTGGAATAATACACCTTCCCCGCAAGAGCATTCAAAGCCTGAGAGACTTTTTCCTTATTCCCCATATCCAAACCGCTATTGCTCGTAACAACGGTCAGAAAAGAATTCCGCCCTGCCTTATCAATGATAAAATCCCCGGCTGTATAATCTTCAATTTTCGTTCCATCATTCTGGTGATCATATATCAGTTTCGCATTTCCGCGGAAATCATCTATTTGTATCTTACGCTTATCTTTCTGAATAATAACCCCGCCATCGGCATTTAAACGCGTCAAATGACTGTCTCCGACATCTATTCTCCCGTTTTTATCTCTGCCGGTTCCATATTTTTCATGTTCCCATGTCGCGCCGTTTTTTAATGCAAGAAATCCTTTGCTTCCTGTCAGCACCCACTCGTTATACGGCCATGTGTGCAAATCTGTTGTAAATAACCCTTTCAATACAGATTGAGAATTTCCAAGCCCGATAAAAACACTCGAATTCTGTTTTGATCGTATGTCCCCCAGAACTTGTACATTTCTTTCGGGATGGGCTACCGTAACATTCCCTTCAGTGTCTACACCTGCGTTCATGTAAAATTTACTCTTAGCATTGACAGAAACCGCTGCTTCGCCTTTGGAGTCAATTTTCCCTCCGCCGACAGCCGCCTCACCCCTATCAACAACTATACCGGAAGGCGCTTCTATATCGACGTCTCCGTCTACGGTAAGACGAGCCGCTCCGGGAGTGCTTTGAAGATAGATTCCTTTTCCCTCAGACCGTATCTTAACCGCATGGTCAGCACTTCCTCCATTTCTAATCCATAAATTGGAATTAGCTGCTTCATCATCAGACCGTTCCGCAAACAAGTATATGCCATAATCAACACCGCTGACAGACAAACTTCCCAGATTTTTCATCGTCAGATTGCCGCTGCGCACAAATAACCCGGCGGATCCTCTGCCACCCCATTGGAAAGATCCTCCGATTCTATGTAAATCACCTTTCCCTGCACGCAGGGACAAATCATGCCCATTCATGTTGACAGTTCCGGTTTTGCTGCTTCCCCAGACCAAAGCGCCAAAAGCATAAAGTTGATCCATAATACCCGGATCTGTCTTATGAAAAACAAGACTTCCCTTGCTCAATTCGGTTGATATAATGGTATTTTTATTAAATGTATAATCAGAACCGTTTCGGATGCCTTTTCCCGACCAAAAATCCTGCTCTGCTTTCGCACCATCCCAATCGGCTTCAGCAATCTGATGATCCTTATATTCTTCGCCCGATATTTCCGCATTTATCTGGGAAGGCAAGATAAACAATCCTGACAAGAGACTCAGGAGCACTGCTCTCTTTAAATGACACGGCCAAGTTTTACTTATTCTGGATCTCATTATTTCTCCTCTTTTCTGTACATACTGAAAATAAAACATAAACATGCATAACATACTTACAGCAGATCATTCATATAATCGAAAACACAAAACCGCTTTCATGATTGGCAACACAATTCCGACAAAACACATTCCATATCATCTTTTATAAACACAGAGGAGGTCTGCCGACAACAAACCGGCAGGCCTTCTGTTTTCCTAATATTGATATTATTTCGCTTTCCTGTCTATTTACAAAAGATTATTCTGTCCATATCAGAAGCTGAAGCGGATGCCTGCGTCTATTCTCCACTTGCTCGAAACGTCAGCCCCGAAGTTTCTTGTGTAGGTTCCGTACAGATAGGTGTTCCTGTTCACCAGCCAGCTTCCTCCTACTTCTACGTCTACCCAGCTGTCTTTCATGTCTACTTCTGTCCCGCTCGTCGGTTCGTTTTCCGCACTGAAGATGCTCTTCACTTTCCCTCCGAATTCATGGGCCAGCGCTATCTTCGCAAACAGGTTGCTTCTTTCTGTCTCTTTTCCTATCCCCAGTCCGATTCTCCCTATCACGCTGTTTATTCCGTCCTGGTGGATGTGCATTTTCTTCCCCCCTGCATAGTCGCTTACGGCGTCATAGTCTTTTCCTCCTAAGTGCCCTGCGGTGAGTTCAATGCTCGGGTCTATGTAGAAGCCATTTTCTTTCTTCATCCGCTTCCCGTATTCCATGCTCAGCGACAGGCCGTTTGTCCTGTACTTCCCTTCCAGGCGGTGGTTCATTTCGTTGTATACGGTGTAGTCATTCTTTACTTTGCTTCCTCTCAGGATGACGTCTATGTACTGTCCGTCTTCTTTCTGCATGGTTCCATACAGGGCAAGGCTTGCCAGTTTTTCTTTTCCTGTCCCGTTCGCGTAGATGTCTTTTCCTGTTCCGTAGTCCAGGGCCGCCCCGATTGTCCAGTTTCCTTTTTTCTTGTCGTAGCCTACCTGGGCTATGTCATAGGTTTGTTTGAGGTAGGTGTTCTGTTTGTCCAGTTTGTTCTTTCCGCCCAGGTATCTGGCCCAGATGCCGTTTTCTTCTTTGGCCAGTCTTATGTCTCCCATTCTTCTTTGCAGGTCGTTGTTGTTTCCTCTCCACAGAAGGACGGCAGAGGTCATGGCTGTTTTGGCGCCTTTCATCATCTGGGTTTCTTTGCTTCCATAAATAATGGGAGGCTTCGGATTGGGATTCGGGTTGGGATTGGGATTGGGATTCGGGTTGGGATTCGGTTTGGGATTGGGATTCGGGTTCGGGTTCGGATTAGGATTCGGGTTCGGTTTAGGATTCGTTTCTTTTACATACCCTTGTCCACTTGCTTCACGGAAATCCATGTCCGCCATCTTCAACGTCGCAGAGGATGCTGTCAACCCTTCCGCAATCGTCGCCTGCCCTTTCAGGTTCTTTTCCCCCTTTATGTATGCATCATAGTACAGCTTGCCTGCCAGGGTATTCAATGCATTGTACACCTGCTTATCGTCAGTCATCGTAATTCCGCTGTTATCCGTCATCATGGTAACTGATGAATTTTTTGCAGCTTCTTTTATGTGCACATCTCCTGTCTTATAATCTTCCGCCTTCGTACCCGCGTTCTCATGTTCATAGACCAGCTTCATGTTCCCTTCGTATTTATCGATGGTCAGTTTATGCGGATCATTCTGCAGCAGTATGCCTTTGTCCGCGCGCAGGCTTGTTACATGGCTGTCAATAGATTCTCCCTTACCGCGATTCTTGTAGTTGAAATCTGCGCCTTTCTTGTGATAGTATCCTACTCCTACCTGCTTGTGTTCCCAGACTGCTCCATTTGCCAGCACCATAGATACTTTTCCGGGTATCTTTCCCCATTTTTGCGTATCCGGATTAATTCCCGATATATCCGTGGTTACCAGACCCTTCAAGAAGGAGTCTTTATTGTTCAGTCCCAGCATGACATGACCGCCGCTTTCAGCACTGACATCCCCGGTAATCTTTACCGGACGGGTCGCAGAAGTAGCTTCTACCTTATTCTCATCATTCAGCTTTGCATTGACGAGTATCGAGCCGCCTGTATAAGCAGCCAAGGATGCGACATCTGTTCCTCTGATCGTTCCTCCTCCAATAGATACTTTTGCTCCGTGAGACTCAACAGCTCTCCACATCTTGGAGTCAATATCCACAAGTCCTTTAATGTCTACGAGCGCACTTCCATTATGTTTCTGCGCTTCAATAGCACCGAAATCTTCCCCCGTGTCTTTTACACGGATTTTTACTGCATGTGCCGGATCATCATCATTTTCTATGATTAACTTTGCATGGCCGCTTCCGCTTTTCCATCTTTCGTCACCACGTACCCCTGCTACCAGGATTCCTCGTCCATAAAGGCTTCCCTTCGGATCGGATTCGATGTACATTCCGTTGACATTCTTGATCGTTAATGTACCGCTGTAGACGGTAATTGCATTGGGATTTTTCTTCGGCAGGCGCTCCGTAATGGATTTCAGTTCCAGCCGGTGTCCGGTCATGTCGATATCCCCGACCACATCACCATTCCAGTAGATATTTCCGAACTTATTATCGTTTACCGTTGTTACAGGATCATCTTCCGCATGGGTTACCAGTGACAAGTCATGATCAAATTTATAGTGGCCTTTTCCGTCATAAACTCCCGCTTTAGACCAGAAATCCCGCGCTTCTTCAGCAAAATAGTTCGCTTCCACGATTTGATGGCGTACCGGATTAACCAGTGGCGGCGGCGTGGGTTTTCCCTGCACATATCCCTGTCCGTTTTCTTTCTTGAAGAGCATGTCTTTCATTTCCAAGGTCTTGGATGATGAGGTCAGTCCTTCGGCTATTGTCGCCTGTCCGGTCAGTTTTTCTTCTCCGGTCTTGTAGGCATCGTAATACAGTTTTCCTGCCAGAGCATTCAGTACTTCATATATCTGGGCTTCATCAGTCATGGTAATTCCACTATTATCCGTGACTACGGTAATGCGTGACCCTTCTGCCGCAGATCCGATGTGTACATCTCCCGACTTGTAATCTTCCGCCTTCGTACCCGCGTTCTCATGCTTATAGAACAGTTTCATATTTCCCTTGTAGTTCTCAATGGTTATCGGTTTCTCATTTTTCTGGTAAATGTTGCCGCCATCAGCCTCAAGGTTTTTGATTTTACTTTCTTTAATGCTGTCTGTTCGGGCTCCTTTTCCTTCATGGTACCAGGAGGCTCCGTCAGAAAGCATCATGTACGTTTGACCAGCTGTTCCGGCATCTGTTCCTATCAACCCTTTTATGTAGGACCCGTCCGTATTCAGAACCAGTCCCAATCTTCCTTTCTGAGCAAGTACATTCCCTTCTATCTGTACATCATGTTTGACTGCTCCTGCCGTAAGAACATTTCTGTCCGACAAATTGCCGTTGATCTGGATTTTACCGTCATTATTTATCTTCAAACTGGACGCCTTATCCCCTTTGGCTATTATTTTCCCGCCGCCGATTGACACATCGCCCTTATTTGCCTGAATTACGCTGACATCATCATTCTCAACATCTACCAAACCTTTTATAACAAGCTTTGCGCTTCCGCCATCCTTTGCACTCCTGCCGTCCACAAGTATAGCTGCGTCTTTTTCCGCTGCCGTATTACGTATCTTCACAGCATGTTCCGCTTGATTATCATTAGATATAGTGAGGCTCGCTCCATTTCTGCCCTGTCCCCAGACATAAATACCGCTCTTTGCATTTTTATCGCCATGTATGTCAATATCTATACCTGCCGCGTTCTTTATTTCCAGATCACCGCCATGTGACAAAATTCCCGACGCATAATGCCTTAAATGATTTGCCTCAGAAACCAAGGTCAGCTTATGTCCGTTCATATCAATAAAGCCATCCGCTGTATAATCCGGATCTCCCCATATGATATTTGCTACATTGGCACCTTGATTTCCCCCGTATGTCAGAGTCTTGGGATTTGATAAATCAACCTTGATCGTGGTATCGGACTTCAGGACATAACGATGATCATCATCCTCACCATCTTTATACCCGTTATTCATCCAATACATATTCCCCGATCCCAGACCATCTTCAACAATCTGTTCACTTACATCCAGATTTGCCGGCGGCACGGGTTTATCTTCTACATACCCCTGTCCGTTTTCTTTTTTGAACAGCAGGTCTCTCATTTGTAATGTTTTAGATGACGCCGTCAGTCCTTCGGCTATCTCTGCCTGTCCCGCCAGCTTCTTTTCTCCGTTTTTATAAGCATCGTAATACAGTTTTCCCGCCAAAGCATTTAAAGCCTTATACACCTGGTCTTTATCTGTATCAACAATTCCTTTATTATCTGTAACTACTGTAATGCGTGATCCTTCTGCCGCGGATCCGATATGGGTGTCTCCCGCCTTGTAGTCTTCCGCCGCTATGCCTGCATTCTCGTGGGCGTAATAGATTTTTCCCGCGCCGCTGTAATTTTCAATTACAAGCTGTCCCGCATCTTTTTGATAAATTGCACCGCCCTTTGCATCACCGGCAAACCTGGTTACACGGCTGCCCTGTCCCGCATTCAGCGTGTTCCATTCACCACCTTCTGAAAGAAAAAGATTCACCTTTCCTTTTATATCTGCCTGTGTTCCGCCGACCCATTTCGATCCGGCAGTAAGACCAACATAAGCTTCTGACCCAGCATCCATGCGAATCGTCCCCTGCAAATCCGCTTTTGATATTCCGATTGCGCTTCCATCCTGATTCACATTGATAAATGTCCGGAATCCTTTCGCGGCGCTGATAAGATACCGTTCTTTCTGATTCTCTTTGACTTTGAGCGTACCGCCGCCAATACGAAGAACATTCTTCTCTGTTTTGCCGCCCCAAAGCGATTCGTCCGTTTTAATCAGGTCAGAAAGTGACCCATTTTTTGAATCATCAATATCCGCTGAAGTAATAGAAATAGTATTATTGCTTCCAATCATATATATGCCATAAGTTTTTGACTGATCGCCCCGATTCCATTTCATAAGGCTAATTGCGCCCGGCTTGATTGTGAATCTTCCATTAATCGCTAAATCAGAACAGTCCATAGACGAAATGCCTGTCGTTTTGATAGAACCGCCGCGCAATTCTTCAATCACTACATCAGCATTGATCGTCGTCTTCACCAGGTCTTCACTTACTTTTTTATTAAATCTCTGGCTAAAATTACCCACTGCGATACCATGTGCAGCAGTATACTTGCTGCCGCTGTCTCCTGAGGGCGACCACAGCGTTTTCGCTTTGATGGTAATCGTACCGTTTTTCCCCGGATTGGTTTTATTGCTGTCAACCACGATAGTTGTCTTATTATTCGCCTTGATCCCGTATGCAGAATAATCGGTCCCCAAATCAGCAACTTTCGTCAAGTCGAGCGTCAGGTCATGACCCGCCATATCAATATTAATTGTCTTAATTGAGGCCTTATCATGCGTATATCCTAAAATACCTGCTGCGACGGACTTGAATCTTTCTTTAGGCATGTTATTTTTATTAACAACCTGTGCCAGACGGTCTGCAGTAAATACTTCACTTTCACTGATCGGATTTGTAGACTGATCTGCCATCACCTGGCATGTACCCGCCAGCAGCGCAATTGTAACACCGGCAGCCAGCCGCCTCATCTGTAATTTACTTACCTTATTCCGTTTCATAATTCCTCCCTATTTTTCAAACATAAACTCTCCGCCGGATACTCGATTAGCATCCCGGCCTTGCCCGATAGCAGGCAATTCATCCTCTTCTAAAACATACCCATCCGGATCTGAACCGCTTACCGCGATCATGAAACCCATGTCACATGAACCGGATTCACTCCAAAAAGTATTTCAAATTATCCATGCCCGGCACTCCCTTTCATCCACTCCATTAAACGCAACAAAAAACGAGACAATAAAAAGATGCACAGATTTCATAATTCTAAATCTGAACCGGATTTCCCATATCCGGCTTCCTTATGCATCTAACCTTATGCCTCGCAAGTCATTAGAAAATCAGAAAACAAAGTGGCACCCTGACTTAGTTCCTCATTCTGTCATATCTCCGTGAAAGACTTACTATGACACAATTCCCCATACAGTTGCGGGCCAGTTCCGGAGTCTCACCGGATTCCCCACATGAGCTCTTCAGCTTTTGTCCTCATATAGTATTAAATTATTGGATAACCATTATTTATTAAGAAACAGCTATTTGTATCTCATAATTTCAAATGATTATCTAATTTCATCTTGTAAATTATACTATATTACTTTTCACATATCAACAATAAATGATATTCCAATTGGTAATTTTAATTATTTTTTATAAATCCTTTTCAAATACAATGTTAACTTGCTCTGTTTCGCATACTTATCTAATTATCTCCCAAGTATAAAGGACTGCCGTCCTGTCCCCAGGAAAGCAGTCCTTTATTTTTTCTTCTTATTATTCAGTTCTCATGACAAAATCTTGTTTCATTCCCCTTTTGGAAGTTGACATCATGCTCAGAAGCTGAAGCGAATTCCTGCATTGATTCTCCAGTCTACCTTGTAATCTCCGCCAAAGCTCTTTGTGAAATCTGCATAAATCATACTTCTCGGACTCAGGTAGTAGTTGCCGCCCAGTGCAATTTCTGCCCAGGTATCCTTAAGGCTGAACGAGGAACGCTTGCCTGTTTTTCCGGGTTCACTGAACAGGATGTGTCCATCTCCGTCAAATTCATGGAACAGACTTGCTTTGGCATAGAAATTGCCTTTGTCACTCTCTACTCCGGCTACTACACCCAGGCGCCCAATCAAACTGTTGACTGATGATTGATTGACACGCATGCTTTCACCACTAGGCGCCGCTGCAGCAAAGCTGTCCGATGACAGACGGCTCCATGTCAGTTCCGCCTGCGGCGTTATAAAGCCTTTGCCCATACGAATCTTTTTACCGTATTCAGCACTGATACCATACCCGTATGTATCATACTTGCCCTCTACATAATTTCTGAGTGCCGGTGCATCGTACTTATTGTAGGCAGTGAACTTATTGGAAAGTTTTCCTACTTTCGCAACGATATCTACATACTGTCCGTCTTCCGACACCCTGGTTGCGTAGGCTGCCAATGTGTACAGTTTCGGATCACCTTTTCCACCATATCTGTATGTTGCGCTGCCGTCATTGTATCCGAAAGCGCCGCCTACATGCCAGCCCGATGCCAAGCGCTTATCCATGCCCACCTGAGCCGCCCAGTAGCTGTTCTTCATATACGCATTATTGGCGTCATAACTGATCCGGCCGCCGTAAACTCTTGCCCACAAACCGCTTTCCGCACCGATTCTGAGGTCTCCCATGCGCTTATACATATCATTCATGTCATTCCGCCATACAAGGATAGAGGAAGTCAAAGCGCTCCTGGTACTGCTCATGATCGAGGTTTCGTAATCACCAGTTTCGATTTCCGAATCCGTAGCAGGTGTGTAATCAAGGTATCCCTGTCCATTTCCCTTAAAGCTCAGTATTTCCGTTTTCAGGGCGGCACTGCTGGATGTCAGTCCTTCAGCAATTCTCAATTTACCTTTCAGATTTCTTTCTCCATTCTGATATCCAGTATACTGCAGCTTTCCTGCCAGTGCATTCAGTGCTTCGCTGACCTTGTTTTTGTCAGCTGCCTTTTTCGAATTTGTATCCAGGCCGGCATTATCAGTAATCATATCCACTGTGGAACCGGCATCGGCTGCCGCGATGAAAGTGCCGCCGCCAAGTACCTTTGTCGGGTTTGTCTTGTCATGGGCATAAATAAGAGACATTTCCCCGCCAAAGTGTCCAATATCCGTCGTTCCGCTTACTGAATCCGTCTTGTCAAGGGTACCTTTAGTAGAGACAAGCTTACGAACCTTACTGTCACCGATCTGCTGCCACTTGCCTCTCAGATCGACATCTGTACTGCTGTTCATACTGGTGCCTGTCCAGATACCGTCACTTTCTACCTTGACTTTTGTCTCTCCGCTACCGGTGCTGCTTCCTTTCCAGCTTCCGCCATTGGAAAGAGTTACATTCGTCTTACCTTCACCGGATACATCGCCTTGCAAGGACGCTCCGGCCCGATCCATAACAACATCAGATGTAGATGCGGCATCCGTTTTGATTCCACCGGAAACGGTTCCGTTTCTCAGTTTAAGCTTTCCGCCGTTAAGCGCGGATGCACCATTTACAACATTTGTATTTTCTGTTTCAATCGTTCCGTTATCTGCTGTCGCCGCACCGCTTACACTGCCATCGGTCAGATTGATACTGCCGCCCGCCGCTGCAGTGACATTGCTTTCTGTTTCTGCCCCATGGAGGGAAACTGTACCGTTATCGGCTTCCACATCTCCTTTCAATTTGCCGTTCCGAAGGCTTACTGAAGATCCGGCACCCGCACGAACAGCTTTGCCGCCGGCTCCTGCCGTTACATTGGTTATACCTGCTGCTTCCACAATACCGCCGCCAGAGGCCACGATACCATCTCCTTCGGCAGTGATATTAGAGTTTCCGGAAAGAAGCACTTTACTTCCCGCACCGTCGGCAACTACACCGGTCTTGCCTGTAATATTGGCATTGCCCTTAATATCAGCGGTCTTTCCTCCTTCTGCTTTGACACCGACGCCAGTATTTCCTCCATTCAGATTCAGCGTATTTTCTCCGCTGTCCACATGGATATCCTTCGCACCTGCATCGACAGCCGCACCGGAATCTCCGTTGACAGTAGCCGGATTCTTTGTGAACTTATAGGTATCCGTATCCGATTTATAAACGCCGGCTTCCTTGTATACCTGTTCAGAAGCAGTACTGCCGTCTATAGTCTTATTAATCGGATCCGTGACCTGTTCATTCGGATAAGCGGTTTCATAAAGGTACTGCCCCTGACCGTTATCTTTCTTAAAGGTGATATTTCCTGTTTTGAGAACCGCTTCAGAACTGGTCAGACCTTCTGCAATTTTTACAAAACCGGTCAGATTATTCTCTCCGTCTGCATACGCTTTATAGAAGAGTTTATTCGCAAGAGCGTTCAGTGTTTCACTGACCAGATTCTTATCCGCAGATGCATTGGAAGATGTATTCAGCCCCTTATTATCCGTGATGAGGGATATGCCGGAGCCGGATGCCGCTTTCCGTATGATGAAATCTCCGCCGATCATGGCTTTCGGCGCTGTTTCTTCGTGCGCATAATATACATCCGTGTAACCGCTATAGTTATCTACGGTGATATTTCCTGTGTCTTTCTGGAAGATCTGTCCTGCCTTATCCGCACTTACTCCGCCGGCAAGTCTTGTCAGATGGCTGCCTTCGAAGTTTTTACCGCCCCAGGATGTTCCGGTATCTCCATACTTTTCATTCATCCATGCGGCACCGTTGGCAAGGAACAGATTGGCCTCCCCTTTGAAGGTCAACTCTCCTGCTTTCTTCCCTTCATCGGGGAATGCATTATACACAACCCCTTGGAGTGTAGAATCCGACGTGGTCAGTCCCAGATTAATCTGTGACAAAGTTCCTTTCTTATCCACCTCATTGACAGCACCGGTCGTTACCGCCAGATTTCCCTTAATATTGACTTTCTTGTCAAGGCTTCCTACGGCATTTCCGTTGCTGTCAAGCTTGACATTCATGTTGACAACACCGTCTTCTGCACGGATAGCCGCATAGGGATTTGTCGATGCTTTGTCCACTTCAATGCTGCCGCCGCCGTTGACTGTCACTTTGCTGCCGCCGGCATTGGCAAAAATACCATGGGCTTTGCCTTTCAGGTCTACATTTCCATTGACTGTGATATCAGCTCCCATAGAATTGGGCCCCATATTACTGGTGGAGTATAGTCCGGTTGCCCCATAATAACTAAAGCCGCCATTGTGTCCGTCTACATCGGCTGTCACATTTCCATTAACTGTCAATCTGCTGTTTCCCTGGATATAGGCACCCAGCGTATTAGCTGTTCCGCTTACTTTCAGATTGACATTTCCATTAATCGTCATTTCGGGCCGGATAGCTGCATTGCTGTTTGCCATATGGATGCCTTCAGCACGGGATGTGCTTGTCACTTCTACATCCAGGTTCTTCGCGGTGATTTCTGCTTTCTTCGCAGTAGACTGGTTGATTCCGTAGACTGTACCGCTGCCTTCCACCGTCTTCATTTTCAGCGTTTTTCCATCAGCCCGGATAATGACATCTTCTTCTACCTTTACTGCAGGTCCGCCTGCAGCAACAGTAATTTCAGAATCCTTTGTGAATTTATATGTACCGTCTTCTTTACGTACACCGGTATTGACATACTTCATGTCCTTCGCCTTTACGCCGGTGATAGTATCGGTAAATGCCGTTTCTGTCTGTTCTTCAGGAATATCCGAAGCCGGTGTATAGAGGTACTGCCCCTGGCCGTTGGATTCCTTGAACGTCACATCTTCCATACGTTTGGACAGGCTGGAAGACGTCAGGCCCTCGGCAATTTCCACTTTACCGGCAAGATTGGTTTCCCCATTTTTATACGCGGTATAAAACAGCTTATTCGCCAGCGCATTCAAAGTTTCACTGACCAGATTCTTATCTGCTGCTTTGGACGAATCCACATTAAGACCCTTGCTGTCGGTAATCAGAGTAATTCCCGATCCGGGCTGCGCTTTAGTCACGGTAAAAGTCCCGCCGAGGATATCCGTGGGTTTCTCATCCTTATGCCCATAGTATACGTTGGTAAATCCCTTATAATCGTCTACGCGGATATTAATACCTTCGCTGTCTTCATCCTCTCCGGGTTTCTGGAAAATATGACCCGCCTTATCGGCGCTTTCCCCGCCGACCAGCCGTTTCAGATGGCTTTCCGAAAAATCCTCTCCGTAATAAGCATCAGGCGGTTCGCCCCAGGCTTCATTCGTCCAGGAGGCACCATTCTGCAGCCACAGATTAATTTCCCCAAAAAATGTTTTCTTTATGATTTCATCGCTGCCATAAAGTGTGCCGCTGACTTCATTTCCTTCATCCTTGAACGCATTATATGCAATCCCCGTCCAGCTGGAATCGGGCGTAGCCAACCCCAGATTCGTGCGGCTATAAGTCTCCGGCTCATTCACATTGATCGCGCCGGCAGATGCGCCTATATTCCCTTTTATCGTAACTTTGGCGCTCCCGGCTCTGACAGGCACCTTATTTTCATCCCGTTCCATATTCATCGTGGTAGTGGCGCACTCTGCCAGAAGCGCATAATATCCTTTGGTATTATCTTTATTGATTTCTATATTTCCGCCGCGGAGATAAATGTCCGAATGCCCGCCATTGGCAAATGCACCATTGGCATTCACTTTCAGATCCACCAGTCCGTTAATGGTCAGCTTCGGCCCCAACTGAAGTTTATAATTATTTCCGGCATAGATGGCAGAACCGCCATAGTAGCTGAGGCCGCCATCCTTTTCCACATAAACCGCCCAGGGATTCTTTTCATCATGGGTATTCATCGTCACGTTCCCATTGACGGTGACTTCCGCATTGCCGCACAGATACATGCCCAGCCCATAAGTGTCACCATGAGCCCTGATATCCGTATCTCCATTAATCGTCAGCCTGTACGGCGCATCCTTATTCGTTCCGTTCTGCCCGCCTACGCTGATTCCTTCAGCACGACTCTTTGTATTCCCTGCGTCAATAATCAACTTTTTAGCAGTAATAGTAACACCTTTTTTAGAGTTTGCTTCCACCGCATGAACAAGGGTATGTTTGTCATTTACATGTCCATAAAACTTTAAAACATGCCCTGATGCGTCAATATTTACAGGATAATCCAAATCTCCCACTTTGACGCCTTGATTCGTTTTTATAAGAGAATCATCGGTAAATTTATAATTTTTCCCGCCATCCTTTGTTATGTGGGCCATAACATATTCAGACGCGTTATCTTCCTTTCCTGTTATGCTGCCAGTGTACTCCTCAAAATCTTCTTCGGCATATGCCGCCGGACTATACAAACCAAGACTGCCGAGTAATGACAATGTAATTGCCGCTGTCAGAAACCGTTTCCCCGATTTCCATTTCGAACATTCTTTCATAATCTGCTCCTCCATCTTTCTATTTTTCAGAAATATGAAATATATACCCCGCTTCCCTGCAGCAGGGTATTATACCACAGCCGGAACCGTCACGATACCTGCTGTCTGCCACACTACTTCCGCACCGCCTTTCTCAGAACTCACACCGGAAACCGGCATTCAGCTGCCATTCCCGTTTCCAGTCCCCGCCAAATCCTCTTGTCACATCTATATAAATACGGCTTACAGGTGACAGATTATACGTGCCGCCTACCGTTAATTCCCCCCAGGTATCCTTTAAATCATAGCTGGTTTCCTTAGTACCGCCGTCAGCAGCGGAATAGGACGCTTTAATTCTGCCGCCGAATTCATGGGCAATGCCCGCTCTTACATACAGATCACCGAAAGAACCGATACGTCCTGCTTCAATACCTGCCCTCGCCACATAACTGTCAAAAGACTGCCCCTTCACAGTCATCACGGCGCTTTTATTGGAAACATCGTATTCATCAGGTTCCAAATGCGCCCAGGTGAACTGAATCTGCGGCTGCCAGTAGAAATCTCCCATTCCGAAGCGCTTTCCATATCTCCCTGCCACACTGTAACCTCTGGCGGTAGATGATCCCGTAAACGGATTTCTTCCTCTGTCATACAGGGTAAACTTATTCTTTATATAACCCCCTTTGACGATCATATCCACAAAGGCGCCCCGGGCAAGATCTTTCGAACCGTAGAGTGACAGGGCATACAGTTTGCTGTCGCCTCTTCCGCCAAAATCATACTTGCCCTTTCCATCTCTGTAATCCAGAGATATACCTGCACGCCAGTTATTGGGATAACGGCGGTCGTACCCGGCTTCGCCTGCCCAATAGTTTTCTTTTATTCCGATACCGTTTCCGTCATATTTCCATCTGCCGCCATAAACTCTTCCCCATGCACCCTCCATGCCGCTTCGATAGCGGAGCATGTCCAAACGAAGCATCCCCTGCATGGCGTCATCTCTCCACTCCAAAGCGGAATCAGTCAGCACGCTGCGTCCACCTTTCATCAGCGCCGTCTCATTATCCCCATGGACAATCGGTGGAACCGGTGGTGTCGGTGGATTCGGGTTCGGATTCGGATTCGGGTTCGGATTCGGATTCGGGTTTGGATTCGGATTCGGGTTTGGATTCGGATTCGGGTTTGGATTCGGATTCGGGTTCGGTGCTGATCCTTTTTCTACATATCCCTGCCCGTGGTTGTCTTTCTTATACTTCATATCCGCTAATTTGGCAGATGCTGATGACGCGGTCAGCCCTTCCGCGATTTCTGCCTTACCCGCCAGATTACTCTCGCCGTCCACGGATCCCTCATAATATATCTTCCCCGCCACCGCGTTCAATGCTTTCCATACAGCATCATCATTATTCATATCAATACCTGCGTTATTAGTGGATACCACAATTCCCGAACCGGCAGCTGCTTTCTTTATCCGGAAATCACCTCCGCGGTAAGATGCGGTCGTACTGCCATCTCCCTCGTGAGTATAAATAACTTTGACATGTCCGCTATAATTCGTCACGTGGATTTCCGATACTTCTTCAGGATAAATGATGCCTGCCTTATCGGCGGAGTTTCCGCCCACCAACTGGTTCACATGGGATACTCCGTCATATTTCCCATAGTGGAATACGCTCGGTTGGGGCATTTTTTCTACCTGAAGCCCATTGGTCCGCGATGGAGAGCTGTGTTTCCATACGGCTCCGTTCTGCAGCCAGAGATTTACTTCTCCTGCCTGATCAGATCCGCTGTTGTCCACCACACCGATCCATTGGGAATCACTGTTTGCCAAAGCCAGATTGATACGGCCGTTCTGGAAAAAGTAAGGCTGTCCGTTGTGGTCTTTATCATCCCGCATGGCAATGATATTCCCCTTGATATTCACTTTATGGGAAGCCGCATCCGCCCCTGCCATATTCACATTGATAGTGCCGCCGTAACTGGCAAGGGAATAAAAACTTTCTCCCGTGCTTGATGGCGTCACTATGGTCACATTCCCCTTATTGGCATTAATAACGGCGATATCATAGTCATCCATGCCGGCAGATTTATAATAAGGGTCTGTCTTCATGGCAGCTCCGCGGACAGCCAGGTACACATCGCCGTTGAGATCAATGGAGCTGCCGTCCGACATATCCACATCGACCCCGGTCGGCTGCCAGCGGGCACCGGTATATTCATCCGCCCATCCCGGAACATGGCCGTCCGGCCCGTAACCGCCATGTATTTCCGCCGCATTGACTCCCCATTTCGCGTCCTGGGAAGAAGAATCCGGAGGTTCTCCAACGGCTGCCGGATCCCCTATATATACGTTGCCGTTAACAGTAATGTTTGCTTTGGCTCCCGTACCGGTGCCGGCACGCATCATGTAAATACCGTCGGCAAAACAGCTGCCTCCGTAAGTCTTAATCTGCAGGTTCCCGTTTATGGTCAGCCGGCTCCCGTCAGATGCGAGAATCCCCGCCCCCTGCGAATTTCCTGCTTCGCTGCTGGAAGTATCAATGGACAGCGTTCCTGTCCCGTCACCCACGGTGACAACGGATGTCGTTCCTTTCCCCGGCGTAATACCCTCAGCGTGATAAGTGCCGTGGATACTGATTTTTGATCCGTCTTCCAGATTATACTGATTAACACCGTTTTCCACTTTATAGGCACTTCCGAAAGTTGCCTTATCTTTTTTTGCCTTGGTCGTGATTCCGGAAGTATAAACCGGCGCCGCCAGCACATCCGAAACTGCTCCGGTGCCGCTAATAAGCAATGCTGCTATACCGGCTGCCAGCCACTTTTTTCTGCCATACACATATTTCATCATTATCCCGCCTTTTCTCCACTACAACGATCTATGCCTTACACTTCCATCTTCACGCCGAACAGCCATGTGCGCCCTGGCATGGAATACCATGTTCCCGGCGTATGGTCGCTCCAGATGACATCTGTATGCTCCGCCCAAAGTTTATCGAAAATATTATTGATTTTCAGATAGAAATTAAAATCTTTTCTCGGTTCATAATTGAAGCTCAAATTATAAATTCCGTATTTATCGTTCGGCCACCCTTTCAAATCACTGTTTACCGGGTTCTTTCTCCGGATAAAATAGAATCCGTCCAGACCTCCGGTGAACTTCTTATTGTGATAGATCATGTCAAAAGTAAGTTTATCTTTCGGCGAATATCCGAGAGAAAAATTATCCCCGGGAACATTGGAGTACAAATGCGCCCATCCTACATTGGCGCTCCATTTACTCCCGATCTGCGAAATCAGCTGGGCATTCCATCCTCTTGAAACACCCTGATTAAAGTTTTTATATTTTTTTGATGAAGTATCATATCCGATAGATTGTTCATCTTTTGTTCTGAACCAGTTAAAGGTAAACATGGTCTTATCGCTGAATACATGGCTGTAGCCGACGGTATCCGTATATCCATAAGCAGGTCTGACCTTGGCATTTCCATACTGGGGAATATAAAGAACATCAAGCCCCGGCAGAATGTAGAAATCATTGCGTCCCGCATACACTGTATCCTTAGGTGTAATTTCATAGCTCAAACGATAGCTTTTGGATGTATGACTGGAAAAATCGGCAGTGTATTGATCTGTCTCAGGGCGGTCATGCCGCAGGCCTCCGGAAAGAGACCACCGGGGCAGGAAATTCCAATCTTCCTGTATATAAAAAGAATAATTTTCATACCAGTGGTTCGTTTTGACCGGATTCCCATTTGCGTCAAATCCTGCCGCCCGAAGAACATTGTCCCTTCCCTTTGAATAATCCACACCAAAAGTCAGTCGGTTCCATTCATCATGGAAGCTCACCTGCTCGCCGATGATGTCATAAGTATAGTCGCTGCTTATCCCCCAATTGGACTGCGCATTCATGTCATAATCCTGAAAATAATTTGTCTTTACTTTATTCCGGCGGTAAGTAAACTGGTTATCCCAATGCTTCCCGATGGATATCTTATCCTGCAGAGTCAGCATATCGGACTTATAATCGCCATGATACCGGTTTGAATACACAAAATCATATCCTCTATATCTTGACTTCATTTTGTCATAACTTAAGGAAAGAGAATGTTTATCAGTAAAATCATAAGCAAATTTCACTCCGTCCGATAAGGTATGGGTGTGCCCGGGCCATAGCCTTCCGTCACCGGATTTGGTATCACCTATCAGCAGTTTGTCATAATAGGCCATGTAGGAAAACTTCCCTACTCTCCCCATAGTGGTCAGCTTATATATTTCACGTCCGCCGGTTCCTCTGGCTATATCCACGGTCGTTTTCTTTTCCCCGGGATTCTTGGTGATGATATTGATCACACCGCCTTTGGCGCCACTTCCATACAACGCACCGGCACTGCCGCGCAGCACTTCGATACGTTCGACATTGTCCATATTATTCAGCAGAGAAGAATACATATACCCTGAATTATTCGCGCCGTTGAAATCTGTTACACGTACACCGTCCACAAGCAGTATAATATCCTTACTCCCATTAATCCGGATCCCGCTTAAATTGGCATTCAATCCATTTCCGCCATAATTCAGATACTGTGTCCCCGGAACCGTACGCAACGCATCTTCCACGGTATTCAGATGGAGTTTTTCAATCTGCCGGCTCGTAACTACGCTGATATCGGCTCTGGCATCCACCAAATTTTCATTCATGCGATTCGCTGTGACAACAACGGGCGCCATCTCAAAAACATACTCCTCTGCCAGCGAAGGGTATGCCATGCTTCCGGTTAAAACTGCTGCAGCCGCCATTACCAATGTCTTCTTCATCCTGATTCTCCTCATGACCAAAAGAATATAAAAAAGATATGCACCGCTTCCGCGGCATTTCCCCGCACACAAAAAATTTATTTTTAATTTTTAACTTATGGTACGCTCATACCACAAATTTATAAAACGAGGCATAAGAAAGATACATAGAAGACTTCTGCCATATTAAAAATACAGCACCAGCTTCCTATGCATTAACTTATACCTCGCAAGTTACGCCAATCTCATAGAAAGCAGGTGGCACTCTGACTCAGTTCCTTATCCTGCGGCTCCTCTGTGAAAGGCTTACAGCCGCAAAACTCCCTCTACAGTTGCGGGACAGTTCCGGATTCTAACCGGATTCCCCACGACTGCTTTCCTTATATAATTTTGTGTGATTCCTGCATGCAGGATATAAAGGTTAAATTCTTAATGCTTAAACCCATTTGCTTTAAGAATACCCACTTTTATGATATCACTATGCCATATTTTTTACAATATATGACTAATACTTCTATCACTTGATCACAATACATAATTTATTTCTTTCTTAATATTAGGGATCTGTAATCAAGTTTTGTACAACACCGCCATTGTATTTGAATGTGCTGTGTATAACAGAATATAAGATTCCCGATTTTGAAAACCAAGCTGTATTCTTCGGTTTCAATTCCTTATTCCCAATGTCATACATTCATCAAAAAAGAGCTGTAGGAATGAGAAATCATTCACAACTCTTTTTTAATAATTCATCTGCAAGTTTTGAAATATGACGTGTTTTGAACCGCAGTACAAAAAACGTTTTATACCGGACTAATCACGCTGCATATTTCATCCGTTTTTTATTTTTCTGTCCCGCTTTTTTTATCCCACCATCTTCGCATTCTTATATTCTTCAGGAATCGCAAGCCCCAAAGTTTCCGCCGATTTCTTATTGATAATGACTTCCAGCACTTCAGGATCCTCTACGACAGTATCCTGTGTTTTGATTTTCCCGTCAAGCACATCCGCCGCCATGTGTCCTGCCTGTACACCGGACTTGTAGAAATCTACGGAGAGCGAGCCGAGCGCACCGTCTTTCGCCATGCTGTCCGCACCTACGAATACGGGAATCTTCGCGGGATCCGTCACCTTTACCAAAGTGGGAATGGAAGAAGCGATCACGTTATCCGTGGGAACATAGATGAAATCCACCTGCCCTACCATGGATTCCGCTGCCTGCTGAATATCATTGACGGAGGAAACGGTCCGTTCCACCACAGTAAGGCCGAGGGACGCCGCATGGGCTTTCGCCTGGTCTGCCTGGATCTGGCTGTTCACTTCGCTGGAGGAATAAATCAGTCCAAGACGTTTCGCCGCGGGAAGGAACTTAAGTCCCATATCTACCTGCTTCTCCACAGGGCCGCGGTCATTGACGCCGGTCACGTTCGTTTCCGGCCGGCTGTTCGATTTTACCAGTTTCGCCGTTTCAAAATCAGTAATGGCGCACCCGATAATGGGCAGGTCATGAATTTCATTGGCTACCGCCTGTGCGGCAGGTGTGGAAATCGCGCAGATAAGATCAGGACGATTGGACTTGAAACGGGACGCAATGGTCTTTAAATTTGACTGGTCTCCTTGGGCATTCTGCTGGTCTACTGAAATTTTGTCCGCTCCGTAGCCCCTTTCCTTCAATCCGTCAAGGAATCCTTGATTGGCCGCATCAAGAGAACCATGCTGCATCACCTGCACCACAGCAATCTGTTTCTTCCCGTCAGCCGTCTTCTTCTCTCCGCCACTGTTTCCTCCGCAGCCATAGAGTAAAGCTGTTGCCGCCACTGCCGCTGCCGTAATTTTCATCCATTTTTTCATTTGAGAGCCCTCTCTTTCTACTGCACTTCTATCCTATAAAAAATGTCCCCTGCCAATTGCAAGGGACGACGGGACTCATCGCGGTACCACCCTGTTTACCTGATGAAAAAGAAATAAAAAAGGCGGCTACCAAGGGACGGATATTCCGTGGTACCACCCTACTTCATCAGATCAACTCTCAGCTGCTTAACGTGAGCCACTCCGGCAATGCCTACTGTTATTTCAGCAAAGCAGTTCAGGAAAGAACTTCGACTTCCTGCCCGCACCGATTTTCACCATCCATCGGTTCTCTGCTCCGGGAAAGGAAATTTACTTTTTTCCGTCAACACTTTTAAATATTGTGATTATTTTAGCGAATAGAGATTTTCTTGTCAATAGTTTTGGTGAAAATATTTTAAATTTGAGCGCCCCTCTTTCTTTAGCAAAGGGCAGCAGTCACAGGACTGACAGGGCAGAAGGCACCATTATGTATATTAGCGAAGAATCGGCTGCCGTAGCAAGGAAAACGGTAAAATGTCATCAAGGTAACAGATTCTTCGCTTTGTGTCATATTGCTGCCTTCCCTTATTCCCACAAAGCATTCCTGTGTCCGCTCTGAATGACGGAGTACGGAAGTCGTCATAATGGCGGTAAACATTAAGCATCACTATGATGGAAAACGTTAAGCGTCATAATGATAGGAAACGCTAATCGTCATCCTGAATGAATGTAAAGGATTTGTACCCGTGACAAGGAAAGCCAGTAAGATGTCACCAGCGTAATAGATTCATCGCTCCTCGTCACATAACTCTTTTCCCTTATTCCCATAAAGCATTCCTGTGTCCGCTCTGGATGACCGGGGTATGGAAGTCGTCATAATGACGGTAAACATTAAGCATCACTATGATGGAAAACGTTAAGCGTCATAATGAGAGGAAACGCTAATCGTCATCCTGAGCGCAAGCGAAGGATCTGTACCCGTGATAAGAAAGCTGGGAAGACGTCAGCAGAAGTAACAGATTCTTCACTCTGTGCCACTATCCCATTTCCCATCCTTCTCACAAAGCATTCTTGCCCCCGTTCAGAATGACGATTTTGGGAAAGCACGTCACTAACAATGGGGAACGGAAAATGTCATAATGAGAATGCTCGCTGCCGGTACATGCTCACCGGGCAGTTTCAAAAGAAAAACACCGCCCCTGTAAAGACGATGTTTTCTTTCTATTCCTTATTTCAATACACCGATTTCCCTATAGTATCTTTCAGCGCCGGGATGGAGCGGCACACCTGCGATATCTTTCACCGCGTCTTCCGGCTTGAGGCCTTTCAGGTTCTTCTGTGCCTGCCCCAGTTCGTCGATATGTTCCCAGAGTGCCTTCGTCAGATTATACACCACATCTTCCGGCATATCCCCGCGGGTGAACATAACCATTTTAACCGCCGTGGTACGGACGTCCCTGTCTTGGTTCGGATAGGTACCCGCCTTGATAGTATAACTTGCATACCAGGGGTATTTCGCTTTCAGTTCTTTCACGAGCTGATCATCAATATCTACCAGGCGTGCGCCGCCGGTCAAAGCCTGGGTGACGGCGGAAGCCGGAGCGCCGCTCATGATCCACGCACCGTCAATGGAGCCGTTTTGGAGCATATCGGCAGCATCGGTAAAGGTAATGTACTCCGCCTGGATGTCATCAGGAAATTTCAGTCCCGCCGCGGTAAAATGGGCATTGCTTTCGTTATATACGGAAGATCCTGCCGACGCTACGGCAAAACGCTTTCCTTTTACATCAGCCAAAGTCTGAATGCCCGACTTGGCAGTGACCACTACCTGGTTCGGATTCATGTAAAGACCGGCAATCACTTTCAAATCTTTATAAGGATGATCTTTGAAACTGTCCGTCCCGTTGAAACATTGGTACACATTGCTGGAAATAGCGATGGACACCTGTGCTTCGCCGTCGGAAACCATATTCAGGTTGGCAATTCCGCCTGCAGACGCCTGGCTCGCTGCCTGCACACCGGGAACATTATTGCTCCACATATTGGTGATTGCCGCCCCCACCGCATACAGGGCGCCTGACGCGCCGGCCGTCGGAAAATTAATTTTCACCGTCTGCGCTGCCGGCTGTGATGACGGCGCCGATGCTTTCTTTTCTCCGCCACAGCCTGCTATCATTCCTGCTGCGGCTAAAGCCGCCAGTGAAACCGCCGCCGCTTTTTTCAAATGTTTCATATTCATTTTTCCATCCTCCCATGCTGCAGAAAATAAATGATTATCATAAGTATACCCCTGTGTCAGGGGAAATCAAGTTTCTTTTCTCCGCTGCAGGAACTGGAATCCTATAACCGCGGCAATCCCTGCAAATCCGGCAAAGTCTGTCATCGTTCCGGGAAAAAGGAGAAGCGGCGAAGCAATGAAAAGTACAATCCGTTCCGCCCATCCGCACTTGCATAGAATCCAGCCTTCCAATGCGCCGACGAGGGCAAACGTCCCCACCGCCGCGCTGAAAACGGCCCAAAGAGTTTCCACTGCAGTCGCCGCCGGATCGACACCGATGAGAAGAACAGGATTATCCAGAAAGAAGAAAGGAATAATAAAACCGATAAGCCCGAGACGCACCGCCATAAGTCCCGTCTTTGTCTGATCGGAACCGGCAATCCCAGACGCCACATAGGCTGACATGGCCACCGGCGGCGTGATATTGGAAAGACAGGCATAAATCAGGCAGAACATGTGGGCGATAAGAGGCAGCACCCCCGCCTTGATAAGGACAGGAACAGCAACCGCCTGAACAATGACATACGCCGCAACGCCGGGAACGCCCATCCCCAGAATAGCGGACATGATCATGACAAGGAACCCGGCAAGGTATACATTATTATCCTGCAGAAGAGACAAAATAAGGTAGCCCATGTTCAGTCCCATGGATGTCAGTGTGACTGTACCGATAATGACGCCGATGATGACGCAGCATACCCCTACGGAAACGGCGCTCCGCGCCCCCTCAATAACAGCGGCAATAATCTTATCTCCTGTCATTCTTGTTTCTTTACGGATCCAACTTGCCGCCACAGTGATGAAAATGGAAATAACCGCTGCATAAAGCGGCGTGAATCCCGTAAACATCAGCCCGATAAGGCTCACAAGGGGAAGGACAAGATGTCCCTGTTCTTTTATCACCGACAATGCATCGGGAATATTTTCCCTGGCGATTCCCGAAAGTCCGAGCCGCTTCGCTTCAAAATGAACCGCTAGAAGCAGGCCGATATAGTAGAGCAGCGCCGGTGTGACAGCTGCCAGTGCCACATAGGTGTAAGACAGGTTTAAAAACTCCGCCATGACAAAACCGACCGCCCCCATAATCGGCGGCGTAAACTGTCCGCCAGTAGAGGCCACCGCTTCTACGGCGCCTGCAAATTCGCTTTTATACCCTGTCCGTTTCATAAGCGGAATCGTAATCGTTCCTGTCGTCGCCACATTGGCAATGGCGGAACCGTTAATCATCCCCATAAGGCCCGACGCGATGACCGCCACCTTCGCGGGGCCGCCGGAAGTCGTTCCTACAAGGGTAAGCGAAAAATCATTAATGAATTTGGAAAAGCCCGAATATTTCAGAAACGCGCCAAAAACAACAAAAAGAAATATATAAGTCGCCGAAACGCCGATGCCCGTGCCGAGAATACCCTGCGTTCCCCAGAATTGGGTAATCAGCACGCGCTTCAAAGTGAAACCGTTATGACCGAGATAGCCGGGCAGGTACGCACCGAACCAGTTATACGCAAGAAAAATTCCTGCAAGTACCGCCAGATTTCCCGATGCCCGCCGGGCCGCTTCAAAAACGCAAACCACCGCAACTAAGGCAATGGCTGCCTCCATATCGGAAATACGCCCTCCCGTCCGGGCGATACGGGTATAATTCAAAATGAGATACAGGAAGCTGCCTGCGGAACAAAGGATAAACGCCACGTCCCAAAGGGGCGGAAGCTTTCTTTTCCGCTTTTCCTTTTTAAACGTCGGAAATAATAAAAATGTAAAAACAAGAAGAAAGATACAGTGGATCGCCCGCAGATTGACGGCACTGATTGCCCCGATGGTCGTGAAATACAGCTGGAATGCCGTCCACACGCACAGCAGTACGGCTACCGCCCTGCCTAACGGTCCCGTATATGTCCTCATACGGGAGTCCGCTTCCTTATCCTCAAGTATTTTCTGTGCTTTTGCATCAAGTTCTTTTTTTGCTTCCAACGCTTCTTCCAGCTTTACGCCGGACTGATGTTCATCCATTCCGATTCCTCCTGCACTGCTGTCCTTCCTGTTCCTGCAACATCCTGCCATGATCGTCTTGTCAGATATCTTAACGCAGCACCGGCCGGCAGTCAACAGAAGAAATACTCTCTTTCCATGCAAGGGATACACGGGGCTCTTATGAAACAGATAAGCGGAATTTCCCACGAAAAAATCACCGCCCCTTTCGAGACGATGATTTCCTCTTTTCCTTACCTGCTTTCAAAGAATGCCTTGTACGCCAGGTACGTTTCGTAAGCGTCCGCCTTGGACAGCAGGTCGCAGGGAGCGTGCATGGACAGCATGGACGTGCCGCAGTCTACCACTTCCGCGCCCCAGTTCGCCATCATGAAAGCAATTGTTCCGCCGCCGCCCTGGTCGACCTTTCCCAGTTCGCCGATTTGCCAGCATACACCGGCATCATTAAAGATTTTTCTGACCTTCTGCAAAAATTCCGCATTGGCATCATTGCTGCCTGCCTTGCCGCGGGAACCGCCGTACTTGGTCAGGTTAACCCCGTATCCCAGGAAAGAAGCGTTGTCTTTTTCAGAAACTTCCGGGAACATAGGATCAAGACAGGAATTCACATCAGCAGAAAGCATCTCGCTGTTTTCCATGGTTTCATAGAAATCAAGAAGGCTTTCCTGTCCCTGCAGCGCAAGGAGTTTCATCACAAATTTCACGAAATAGGAAGATTCCATTCCCGTATTTCCATAAGATCCGATTTCTTCCTTATCCGTAAGAAGAGCGGCCTGGGTCTTCACACCGGGTTTCGCGTCCA
>OMAY01000172.1_pt1 | contig 41479 bp, 36 predicted proteins | sample 1673611 | NCBI WGS metagenome assembly OMAY01 (sample SAMEA103958117, study PRJEB25191) | human gut metagenome | biome: human-associated habitat [ENVO:00009003]; feature: intestine environment [ENVO:2100002]; material: feces | place: Germany | collected 2013/2015
CCGCCGTCTATCCCGCCGGGAGCGAACTTCCCGCCGCAGACAAGGTCGTGGATGCGGAAGGCCGCATGCTCCTTCCCGGCTTCATTGACATCCACAGCCACGGCGCCGGCGGCTGCGACACCTGCGACGCCAAGCTGGAAAGCCTCCGCACCATTGCGGAATGCAAAATGAAGGAAGGCGTCACTTCCTGGCTGCCGACCACCCTCACCCTGTCCCCCAAGGTACTGGAAGACGTATGCGCCTCCGTGGCGGAATACATGAAGAACCAGGAATTCGCCAAAACGCCCGGCGTCCACCTGGAAGGGCCGTTCATCAACCCCAAATGCTGCGGCGCGCAGAACCCCGCCTTTGTCCGCCAGCCGGACTATGATGAAGTGGCCAACCTGAACTCCATTGCCAGGGTGCTGCTGGTCTCCCTGGCGCCGGAAATGCCCGGAGCCATTGAATTCATTGAGAAAGCCACGGCCAACGGCATCCGCTGCTCCGCCGGGCACAGCGCCGCCACCCATGAGGATTTCAACAGGGCGAAGTCTGCGGGGCTGGCGCACCTGACCCACTACTGCAACCAGATGTCCCCCCTGCACCACCGTGAAATCGGCCTGGTGGGGTCCGGCCTTCTGGACAGGGAAATCAAGATTGAAATCATCTGCGACACCATCCACCTCTGCGCGGACATGCTCAAAACCGTGTTCAAGAACAAGGATTCCGACCAGATGCTGATGATTACGGACTCCCTGGCCTGCTCCTGGATGCCGGACGGCCCCGGAGACCTGGGCGGCCTGCCCATCATCGTGAAGGACGGCGTGGCCCGTCTGCAGGAATCCGGCGCCCTGGCCGGCAGCACCCTCAAATACGCCCACGGCCTGAAAAACGTGCACCGCCTGACCGGGAAACCCCTCAGCGACCTGGTGAAAGCCACCTCCTGGAACCAGGCGCAGTCCCTGGGCCTGGAAGGCCTGGGCAAAATCGCCCCCGGCTTCACGGCGGACATGGTTCTGCTGGACGATGACTTCAATACCTGCAAGGTATTCATCGACGGCGTGGAAAAATACAGCGCGTAACCGCGTTTCCGCGCGCCGGAAGGAGACATCCCGCCCCTTCCGGCGCGCCTTCCTCCCTTTTACCATATTTCAACATTCACCTCCATGGCTATTATCATTGAAATGCCCCGCCTGTCCGACTCCATGCACGAAGGCACCGTCCTGAGATGGTTCAAAAAAACAGGGGACTTCGTAGAAGTCGGCGACCATCTGGCCGACATTGAGACGGACAAGGCCCATGTGGAGCTCCAGGCCTGCGAGGACGGCACCCTGACGGAAATCCTGGTGCCGGAGGGAGGTTCCGCCGCGGCGGGAGCGCCTATTGCGCTGCTTCAGTCGGAACTCGGCGCAGCCGCCTGCGGCGGCCTCCCGCGCCCGCCCGCGACATTTAGCCCGCTGGCCGCCAGGCTGGCGGCGGAAGCCGGCCTGAACCCCGCCACGCTGCGCGGCACCGGACCCCGGGGCAAAATCATGGCCGCGGATGTACGGGCCGCCCTGCGCCCCGCGGGCGGCCCCGCCCGCCGGGTGCAGACCCCGCTGGCGCCCCGGGACACGCGCCACGCCACGCGCGTAGACAACTTTTACCTGTATTCCCTGGAGGCGAACATGGCTTACCTGGCCGCCATCAGCACGCCCATCGCCGTCCAGTGCGAAAAACTCATCGGCGGCCGCTACAGCCTCTTTGACTACGTGGTGCGCGCGGCGGTGAAAGCATGCGCCAGCGAACCGGAATGGCTGGCCGGAGACGCCGCCGCGGAACTGCTCATGGTGCTGGACAAGGGAGAAAAATACGTCTTCATTGAAAACGCCTCCGGCAAGACGATTTACAACATCGCCATGGAACGCCTGGCCGCCCCCGCGGCAGGTCCGTTCCCCGCGGGCAGCGTCGCGTCCAACATCCTTCTTTGCGACAGCGGCGTGAACGTGGCAGCCCAGCGCGCCGTGCTTCCGGAAATGCCCCACAGCATCATCAGCATAGGAGGCACTACGCCGAAAACGGGCATTGAAGCGGGGCGTCCCGTGTCCAAACTCATCCTGCCCGTCACCCTGTACGTGAATGCCAGCATTCTGCCGGAATGCAAGGCTTCCAACATTGCAGCCGAATTCAAAACCCTGCTGGAAAACCCGGTTCTTCTCCTCCTGTAGGGCTACCGGAACATATTGCTCTTTTCCTTGAACGTTCCACTTCCTCCCCCTGTCTTACCAACCATGAAAAAAGTCGCCATACTTGCCGCCCCCGGATTTGAAGAAATCGAACTCATGGCTCCGCTGGACATCCTGCGGCGCCTGAACATGGACGTAGTGCTTGCCGGCGTCCAGTCCGACAAGGTGGTCAGCACCCATGAAGTAACCGTCAGCACGGACACCATGCTGGATAAACTCCATGCCGACAAGCTGGACGCCCTGATCCTGCCCGGCGGCGCGGGCTCCTGGGTACTCCGCGACACGCCGGAAGTTATCCATCTGGTCAAAAAAATGCATGAAGCGGGCAAGCTGGTGGCCGCCATCTGCGCCGCCCCCATCGTGCTGGCCAAAGCGGGCCTGGTGAAGGACAGGAACGTCACGGCCTACCCGGCCCAGGACGTTTACCGGGAACTCAACGAAGCCGGCGCCCATATTGTGAAAGATGAAAATGTGGTGCTGGACGGCAACATGCTCACCGCCAACGGCCCCGGCGCCGCCATGCTCTTCGGCTACTCCATCGGGGAATATCTGGGGGAAGACCTCCAGGTGGCCCAACTCAAAGAGCAGATGTGCTACACGGGCCTGTAGGATGCCGGCAGGCATTCCGCCTTTCCGCAAACCCCATGCGGCACCGGAACAACAGGGAAAGGGGGAGGAATTTCCCCTTTTCACTTCATCAGGCGCCTTTTCAGGGTATAGTAAGCCCCCCGGCGTCCCTTGCGGGACGACATCAGGCGGGAATGCAGGGCAGAGAAAAAATTGCTCCGGCAGGGGTAATCCAGCAAAAGGCGGCAAAAAGCCCGGTCCCATCGGTCCAGACGGGGGAGGACGTTCTCCGCGCCCACCAGCTCCAGCCACTTTTTCCAGCCGGAAAGCAGAACTTCCCGGTCTTCCGGAGACGCCCTGAAAAAAGCTCCCTCTTTCATGATGAAATGCCTGCGCATCAACTCCATGCAGTAGTCCACCAGACCGAAGGCGGCAGGTGAATCAAGCAGCCCCCGCTGCCCCCAGAAACGCGCCAGAGCTTCCATGCCCATCAAATCCATGCGGAAATCCCCCAGGCGGGGATCCCGCCCGCAGGAGGAAGAGCCGGGGCGTTCCCGCCGATAATGGTACAACTGGTCGGGAAGGATCAGGAGCCGCGGAGCAAAAGTCAACAGCATCAAACAGAAATACAAATCCTCCCCCTGGCGCAATCCGGGAACGAAACGCAAGCCGTTTTCTTCCAGCAGTTCCCTGCGGATTAACTTGTTCCACACCGTTCCCGCGCACCGGCTCCACGGCGTCCCCCGCCGGAACCGTTCCGCTTTTTCCTCCGGGAAAAATCCGGCTGACGGCGACCAGCCTCTTTCAGGCATATCCATGTCCCCGCAGTCGCAAAATTCATGGTATCCGCACACCGCTACGTCCGCTTCTTTCTCCGCGGCCGCATCAAACAGGCGCTGGAACATATTCCGTTCCACCATGTCGTCCGGGTCCACAAAGCCGATATACGTCCCCGCAGCCGCTGCCATGCCGCTGTTCCTCGCTGCGGAAACACCGCTGTTTTTCTGGTCAATTATCCGGACGCGGCGATCCCTGTTCCGCCATTCGCGCAATATCTCCGCCGTACGGTCGGAAGAACCGTCATTAACGCAAATGATTTCGATATCTTCCATGCTCTGGCCGGTCAGGCTTTCCATACACTGGTCCAGATAGGCGGCAACATTATAGCAGGGAACAATGATGGAAACGGATACGCTCATGGCGGAAGCGTCCTTTTTTATCCGGATTGAAAATTCACATCAAGAAAAAACAGCAACGCCATCTATTGAAAAACGGAACAACCGGAAAAGGGAAACTATTTCCGGAAAGAAATGCAAAGGCTGTCTCCCGAAGGAAGTTCCCGGGAATGACGGGAACGGCGGGCTGTGGTAAGGCTGCAATACGGCGGAAAATTCAAACCGTCAGGAATACTCCGGCATCATGCGCAAAGGAGTTTTTTTGATATTGCTTTTCAGTATGAATTTATTAAGTATTCAGTCATCGTCGCACAACGTATTCTTTTTACGGCAGGGAAAATCTGCCCGGAACGGTAAAAAGAAAAAAATCACCATCCGCATCAGGCGATATTCATGATATTTCCTGCAATTTTTCACCATGAAACCGATTACACATACACAGACAGTCATGCTCCGATTGCTGACCATGTGTATTCCGTTTCGGAATCTGCGTAAAAAAGGACGCGCTTTTCTGCGCGATTTCCTGTCCGACTACGACCGGAACGCCCGCCGAAGCATGCGCGCATGGCGCAGGCATGCAGTAGCCGGCCGCACAATCCTTATTCTGGAGCCCAACTATTGCCACGGAGAAGTCCTCCCCGGTTTTTGCCGTCATCTGCTTGACATGGGATACCGCGTTGATGTCCTGATGCATCACAGCCTGGCCGGGCAATCGCCTCTATGCTGTTTCAAGGAAAACGAGATCCAGATCTTCACGGCCATGTGCACTTCATGGAAGCGCCTGGCCAAAGCTCCCGTCCTCAACCGGTACGAAGCCATTTTAGTATCAACATCCGCCTTTTATGACACTCCGGGATGGGCAGGTTTCCTTCACATGACGGGGCTTGACAGATTCACCAATCTTCTGGCCGTCGAACATGAATTAAATGACATCCCACGGTTCGGGGAAGAAGGGCTTGAACGGCAGGGACGTCTGCTGACGCTGGGCTCCTTTCCCAAAGGGACGATGGTCAATCCGCACTTTTTCTGGGAAATCCCGCCCGCGCCCCGGAACCGTGAACCTGTATTCATTACCGTAGGTTCCCTTTCCGCACAGCGGAAAAACCACAACCTCCTGATTGAGGCGCTGCAAACCATCTACCATGAAGGCCACAGGGACTTTTCCGTCATCATCGTAGGGGAAGGAGAACTGGGAGAAATTCCCGGCCACCTGCGTCCCTTCCTGCATGTGGCCGGAAAACTCGACTTCCCCGCCATGTACGAGGCCATGAGGCGGGCGGACTATTTCCTTCCTCTCCTTGATCCCGGCAATCCGGCGCACGACCGCTACATTACCACCGGCATCACCGGCTCCGCCCTGCTTATTTACGGATTCGCGAAGATTCCGGTCATCCATGAAAAATTCGCTTCCTTCTACGGCTTCAATGACCGGAACGCACTTCTTTACGGGGAAGAAACGCTTGGCGGCGCCATGCTCCGCGCCATCAGGCAAACGGAGGAGGAATACGCGGAAATGCAGCAGGCGCTTCTCCAATTGGGCAGGGATATTGACAGGGAATCCCGCTCCAACCTGAAGCGGGCTCTTGCCGCATGCTCCCCCTCCGAACCTCAACAGTCCCGCCAATGACCCAATCCTGCCCGCCACAGCCCCAGGTTTCCGTCATTGTTCCCGTTTACAACCAGGAACGATATCTTGAAGAGTGCATCAGCAGCATACGCCGGCAAACCCTTGCGGAGTGGGAATGCCTCATCATTAACGACGGTTCCTCCGACTCGTCGGGGGAAATCGCCCGGCGTTTTTCAGAGGCGGACTCAAGAATCCGTTATTTCGAACAGAAAAATGGAGGCGTTTCCTCCGCCCGAAATCTGGGCATGCGGCGCGCTTCCGGGCGCTATTTGTGTTTCGTTGACGGCGACGATTTCATCGACGCGGCCTTTCTCAAACATCTTCTGGACGCCTCGGACCGCGGAGCAAGCGATTTGACCGTAGCGGGAAAGCTGTTCTGCGACAGGTTTCCGCCGGATAAAATCCCCGCCCTGCCCACCTGCGGCATATTTCTGCGCCGGGAGTTCCCCTTGAAAAACAATCTGGAATTCCCGGAAGGCATTCACCCCTGTGAAGACGGCCTCTTCTCGCATTTCGTGCTCGCGCTGACAGAAAAAATTTCCTTCTGTCCGGAGGCCGTTTACCATTACCGCCAGCATGAACAGGGCAACCACCACCAGATACGGAAAAGAACCGCCGACATCCTGCCCATGATCCCCGGTGGCTTTCCCTGATTGAAGAGTTTTATGAACAACGCCATCTCTGGAAAAGAAAAGCCGGCCATCTCGTCCGCTTTATTGAGCATGAACCATTTGAACTGAGGCTGCTTGGCATGCCTTTCTCCCCGCCGGAGCAGGAAATACTTTACAGCATCATCCGGGACTTCCTGACCGCCCATTGCACGGCCGCCGAGTGCCGGAGGGCCTCCCTGCATCTTCCTTTCCGCCTGTTGTTGCAATCCTCCGGCTTTTCAGACTTCGGAAGAAGGCTCCGGAGGGCCGGCAAAAACACCGGAATCCGCCGGAAGCTCCTCCATTTCTGCCCTGTCCCCTCATGGAGGAGGAATGGCAGGGCACAGCTGCGGCAAGTACGCGAACAGCTGGAGGAAATACGCAGGAATATCACGTTTTAACCCCTTCCCCTGCTTGAACATGGCAAAAGGAAAAATAATAGTCATGCGTCTTTTCGGAGGGCTGGGAAACCAGCTGTTCCAATACGCCTTCCTCTTCGCGCTCTCCCGGCAAGGGGGAAAAGCAAGACTGGAAGCCTCATCATATGAACATGATGATAAGAGGGTCTGCGAACTCCATCACTTCCGGGTTTCCCTTCCCATTGAAGGAGGCCCTCCCCCCTGGGCTTTCCGCAAGTCCCGTATTCCCGCCTGCCTGCGTTCCCTGTTCGCCGCTCCCAAATATCCTCATTTCCGGGAGGAAAAACGGCACGGGTTCGATCCCGGTCTCGCGGCTCCTCCCCGCCGCCATACCTATTTCAAGGGATATTTTCAGACGGAACAATACTTCCTCCACTGCCGGGAACAGCTTTGCAGGGAATTCCGTCTGAAAACTCCCCTGACTCCGGAAAACGCCCGCATTCTTGAAGATATCCGTTCATGCTGCTCCATTTCCCTGCACATCCGCAGAACGGATTACCTCTCCAACCCCTACCTTTCTCCGCCGCCTCTGGAATACTACCTCCGGAGCATGGCTGAAATGGAAGGAAGGCTGCGGGCGGCAGGCGCTCCGCAGGAATCCCTGCGTTACTTCATCTTTTCGGACGACATAGAATGGGCCCGGCAAAACCTGAGGCCCGCCCTGCCCCATGTCCATGTGGATATCAATGACGGCGGCACCGGCTACTTCGATCTGGAACTGATGCGAAACTGCCGCCACCACATCATCGCCAACAGCACTTTCTCCTGGTGGGCGGCGTGGCTCAACGAACACGCGGAGAAAATCGTCATCGCGCCGCGCATCTGGTTCAACAGGGAGGAAGGCGACCGGTACCATACGGATGACGCACTCATCCCCGGCTCATGGCTCCGGATATAACCCTGTTTCCTATACAGCAGACCATGCCCTCTCCCCTCATTTCCGTCATCGTCCCCATCTACAACATGGAGTCCCTTCTTCCGCGCTGTCTGGACAGCCTGGCGGCACAAACCCTCCGCGACCTGGAAATCATCTGCGTGGACGACGGTTCAACCGACGGGTCCGGAGGCATCGTCCGGAAATATGCTTCCGGAGACAGTCGTTTCCGCCTGATTACACAGGAAAATTCCGGCAGGGCGGAAGCCCGTAACGCGGGAATCAGGGCTGCCGCGGCGCCTTACCTGGGTTTTGCGGATCCAGATGACTACGTTGAGCCGGACATGTACGAACGGCTCTACCGGCTCGCGGAAGAAAGCGGGGCGGACATGGTCCAATGTTCCTATTCCCCCTTCCTTCCGGCTGAAAGCGGAGAATCGCGCGGAATGGCTGAGGAAAAACTCCTTCATATTGAAAACACCGCCTGCGACGGCGTCTTTACGGAGAAAGGAGAAATATTCAGGCTCTTTCTGGAAGACAGGATCACCGGCGTCGTCTGGAGCAAATTGTTCAGGCGGCTCCTCCCCGGCTGTTCCGCCCCCCTGGAAGTCCGCCTGCCTTCTTCCTTCACCAGCGGAGAAGACACCCTTTACGTTTCCCGGGCCATCGCCCGCTGCCGCAGCGTCGCCCTCACCTCTGAAAAACTCTACCACTACGGGCTGGGCGGCTCAGGCATTGGGCGGAACTCTGGCGGGAGGCGGACATCACTTCCGAACACGTTTGCGGGATGCCCAGGGAACAGAGGGCTTATCTTGAGGCCGCCCTGGCCGGACGGTGGATTTACCTGCGCCTCCTTCAATGCTTCTGGAAGTTCAAGACCGCCAGAAGGAAAATGTTCCGGCTGAGGTTTTCCAAAAACGGAATAGACACGCTCCAAATCCTCGGATACACTCTTTATTCTGCAAAGAAGTTCCCCCGATCATCCCTGTAACTGCTGTTTTTCCCGTGTTCATCTATTCCTACCAGCAACACGACCACCTCCTGCCCGGCAATGACAGAATGCTGGTGATCGGCAGTTCCGCTCTGGCAAAAAACCATGGCCATCTGAAATCGTCCCGACTGGCCGCCGACACGCTCATCTTCAATTTCCCGCTCAACCATCCCCGCCTGTGGCGGCAAATGGAGCACAGCCTTTCCGGCGCCCGCTACAGCATCATTCTTTTCATGTGGCCGCCCCTGCATCTTTCCCCGGCCAACGGCAGGCTCATGGAAAAGCCCCCGGAAGGGGGCGGGCCCATGGAAAGCGCCGAAGATATGCTTTGCAGGCTTTTCGCCTTTCTGCGGAAACAGACGCGCCGCCTGATCCTCCTGTCATCCCCGCCCTCCGACTACGGCAGCGCCCGGCACCCCTACGCGGAAGAACCGGGCGTCCTTGAAGCCTGGAACGCCCTTCTTCGCACGCTGGCAGGCAAGCTGAACCTTCCATTCATTGACTTTTGCGGCGATATGCTGCAATACCGCCCCCTGCCCGGCTCCGGGGAAGAAGATTTCCCGGAAGCTTACCGGAATCTGGGAAAACAGATCCTCCACCGGCTGCCTTTCGGCCAAACGTGGGTGAGAAGGCGTTCCGGGAAAATACACCGCCTGCTGGAGAAAAGAAGAAAACGCCGGAAGGAACGCATGCTTGCCCGCTGGAGGACATTGGCGGCCCCTCCCCATTACCGTGAGGAAACCGACTGGATTACGGCCATTCATTCAGAAAAAGGGCAGGCGCGCATACTGCTCATTGGCGGTTCCGTCATGCGGCATTTGTGGCGGCCCCTTGCCTCAGAACTTCAGGAAGACATTGACTTGTTCTCCTCCACGCTGATTCCCGGAGATCCGGACTATCTCCCCACTCTTGCAGGATATTTTCCCTCCGCCGGATACGAAGCCGTCATTGTTTCCTTCGGTTCCCACGTCACCAATAAAGTCTCCGCCATTTCCGTGGATGACTTCCGCAAAAATTACATGGCATTCGTCTCCCAGCTCAGCAAGCGCTGCCGTTTCCTCATCCTGGCAACCAGTACGTCCATCATGGATGGGCCGGACGGCACGCTGAATGAAGAAAAAGAGAAAATCATCACCGCCTTTAATGCCATTGTCCGCGAGGCGGCATCTTCCCTGCCCGGCGCGGTTCTTTCAGACCACCATGACTTCATGCAGGGGGCGCAGTATATAGATCCCTTCCATTTCTCCCCTCCGGACCGCGCGTACCAGGCAGGGAAAACAGCCGGACTGCTCCTGCCCCTTCTCTCCGCCCGGCAGGAACCGCCAAAGGAACAGGAATGCCCGAAAAGCCGCCCCGAACCATGAAACGGACAAATGAACGAAAACCGCCAAATTATTTTCCATGCGGGGAAAAACGGTTACCCCCCGCAAAAATCCCGGCCCCGGCATTTAAAGACTTCAGATTCTCCCTTCTTCAAATAACAGACATCCCTTTTCCGGCCTGAACGGAGCCTCCATGCTCTTTCCCTCTCCGGCCTATTCCTTCCCGCAGCCCCTTCTTCAAGACCCTTCCCATGAAATTTCCCGATGCCATGACAGCCCCGCCCGTTCCCGCATCCCCGGAGAAATCACGCATCCCCGTCATGTTTTCCGCCACCGGCAGCTGGGGCCTGCCCCTGGGCGTAGCCATTCACACCCTTTGCCTTCACGCCAGTTCCGGACGCTTTTATGACATTCACATCGTTCACGACGGAATGGACGCGCGAATAATACAGGAGCTGAACCAGGTTGCCGCCCCCTTTCCGCAGGTTTCCCTTTCTTTCCTGCAACTTCCGGAAGAATTCCGCCTTCTCTTTCAAAACGGCAACAAGGACCGCTACTCCCCCCTTGCGTATGCCCGCCTGATGGCCGGCAGCCTGTTCCCGCAGTACGGCAGGATCGTTTATCTGGACGCAGATGTCCTGCTGGCCGGAGACGTAGCCGAACTGTATTTTTCCGATTTGCGGGGAGCTTCCGTAGCGGCGGCCGGAGACGGCCTGGCCCTCTGGAGCATTGAAAAAGGAACGATGCATCCCCATCTGGAATATATGGGCAACTACCTTTCCTCCCCCCTTTCCTACTGCAATTCCGGCGTCCTGGTGCTGGATCTGGACCAGATGCGCCGCCGCAACCTGGAACACCGGCTGCTCCAACAGCTTCGGAACCGCCCGGAACCCTTCCCCTATCCGGACCAGGACATCTTAAATATCGCCCTGCACGGAGACATGACGACGCTGCCTCCGGAATGGAACTTCCAATTCCTGTCCTGGACCTGGGATGAAGAAAAAACACGGCTCCTGCGCGGAACCGAATTTGAAAACGTTCCGTCCATATCCTGCGGGCGTTCATGGAAACTGCTGCACATGGTAGGCCCGGAAAAACCATGGCGGCTTCCTGACGCCCCCGGAACCATGGGACAGTTCCACTGGATCCTGTACTCCTTTTTCTGGTGGCCGGAAGCAAAGAGGCTTCCCGCGTTCCGGGAGGAACTGGATGCGATTTCCCAGGGGCTGGCCCCGCTCCTCCAGCGCCATATCCGCGGCCAGCAATGGAAACTGTTCTTCTCCCGAGGCCATATTTTCCGGAAACGCCGGGACAAAATCAGGTGGCTGAAAAAATTGCTGTCCATTCTTGACGGCAGAAAACCGTAACCGGCTTCCCCCCTCTCCGGGAAACATGGGCAGCCTCCGCAGACGACCAGAAAACCGGCGTACTCCGGAGACTGTTCCCGGCGGACCTTCAAACGCCCGTGACGAGCGCCTTTAATGCGGCGTGTGCGGTTCCAGCATCTGCTGGCGTTCCCGTTCCTTGTCCTTGGCCAGGCGGCGCGCCTCCTTGGTCAGGTACTGCTGCAAACGGAAGGCTTTCTGAGCCTTTTTCCGGACGACATGTTCGGAAGTGCCGTCCGGCAGAATATTGCAGGCCTGGACATTGTCCCTGAAGCAGGCGTCCAGAATGGATTTCAGGCGGCGCGCCAGCTTCCCGTTGGTGACGGGCACCATAAGCTCCACCCTTTTATCCAGATTCCGGGTCATCCAGTCCGCACTGGCGATGAAAAGCTGGTGGTTGCCGCCGTGGTGGAAAAAGAAAATGCGCGCGTGCTCCAGATACCTGTCCACGATACTGACCACGCGGATTACCTTGCCGTTGGGCCGGGGGCCCGTTTTCAGGCAGCAAATGCCGCGCACGTTCAGTTCAATGTCCACCCCGGCGTCCGCGGCCCTGTACAGGGCGTCAATGATTTCCACGTCCTGGAGGCTGTTCATCTTGGCGGAAATGCGGGCGGGTTCCCCCTGCCGCGCGCGTTCCGCTTCCCCTTCAATAAGTTCAATAAGGCGCGCCTTCATCAACACCGGGGAGGGATACAGCTTTCGGAAGCGCATGAGCTTGGTGCGCCCCGTCACGGAATTGAAGAACTGGGAAGCGTCCGCTCCCAGCTGGTCGTCGCAGGTAAGGTAGGAAATATCCGTGTAAATCTTGGCAGTGGTCTCATTGTAGTTCCCCGTGCCGAAATGGCAGTAACGCCGCAGCATGCCCTGTTCCCGGCGGACCACCAGGCAAATCTTGGCATGGGTCTTCAACCCCTTGACGCCGTAAACAACCTGCACGCCGGAACGCTGAAGCTCCTCCGCCTTTTCCAGATTGCGGGCTTCGTCAAAACGGGCTTTCAGCTCCACCAGCGCCGTCACCTGCTTGCCGCTCTCCGCCGCTTTTTTCAGGGCGGCCACGATGCGGGAGTTCCTGGCGGTGCGGTACAGCACCTGCTTGATGGCGATGACGTCCGGATCTTCCGCGGCTTCCTCCACCAGGCGCAGGACGGGTTCAAAACTTTCATAGGGATGGTTGAGCAGAATGTCCCCGCCGGCAATGTTTTCAAAAATGCTGACGGCCGGGTCCACGGAAGGGGACGGCTGCGGGGACCACTGCTCCACCTTCAACTGGTCATTGCCGGGTGCAAAGGCCATTTCCATAAAGTCGGAAAGCATCAGGGGCCCCTTGAGGTCATAAGTCTCTTCCTTCCCGGCGCCTACGATCCGCATGATTTTGTCATGCAGGGGGGCGGGCGCGGAGGACTCTACTTCCAGCCTCACGCATTCGGAAAATTTCCGGGCTACGAGCACTTCCTCCATCTCATCCGCCAGGTCCAGGGCGTCTTCCTCCTGCACGGCAATGTCCCCATTGCGCGTGACGCGGAACACCGCTGCGGAAAGAACGGTTTCACCGGGAAAAACGGTGCCGATGCACTCCCGGACCAGGTCCTCCAGCATCACGTAGCGCTCCGCCTCCGCGGAAGGGACGGGAACGCGCCGCGGCAGGCCGTCCGGAAGGGCCACCACGGCGGAGCGCACCTCCCCGGTCTCATTGTCGCGCAGTTCCACGCCCATCAGCAGCTTGAGGGACGGCAGCGCGGGAGCTTCCGGAGCATCCATGTCCAGCGGCGTCAGAAGCGGGAATATCTGATTGTTGAAATACTGCTCCAGCGTCAGTTTCTGGGAAGTGCTGAGATCCTCCATCGCCAGGGGATTGATGCCGTTGATTTCCATCCACGGCAGAATTTCCTCATGGAACAGGCGGTATTGGTCCTCAATCATGCGGCCCACGCGGGAGCGGATGGCTTTCAGCTGGCGGGTGGGCGTCAGCCCGGAAATATCCTTCACGCGGGAACCGGAATGCCGCAGCATCTGAAGACCGCCCACGCGCACCATGAAAAACTCATCCAGGTTGGAGGCGGTAATAGCCAGAAACTTCAGGCGTTCCAGAAGGGGAAGATCCGTCCTTACGGCCTGGTCCAGCACGCGCTGGTTGAATTCCAGCCAGGAAAGTTCTCTGTTGATATATTCGTCAGACATGGGAAAAATGGAAAATGGAAGTTTTTTAAATCAGCCTACCGCTGGGGCGCCAGCACGACGTCATACCCGAAAATATCCGCAAACAGGTCGCCCTTCAGCCGCAGGGCCAGGTCTTCCACGGCGGTTTCCCGCACGCCCTGAAGCTCCAGCTCCAGCATGCGCCCGCGGATGTGCGCCCGGACGCCGTTCACGCGCTGGGCATGACCGCGTTCCAGGGCGTCCGCCACGCGCAGGATGGCGGCCATCTTGGCTACGCGCATGCGGTCCCTCAGCTCCAGCTCCCCGTACATGGGATCGGAATTGGCGGGAACCTCATGCCGGTGGTAGCGGGCCAGCAGGGCGATCGTTTCCACATCATCCCGGGAAAGGCCGAAAATTTCACTGTTGAGAATGATATACTGGGAATGGAGCTGGTGGTTCTGCTGGTTGATGAAAGAGCCAACCTCATGCAGGATGGAGGCCACTTCCAGCAGCAGCCGGTCATGCTCGGAAAGGCGGTGCAGGTCCTGAAGCTGGTCAAACATCTCCATGCACAGGCGCGCCACATGCTCGCGGTGCCCTTTGTCCGCCTTGTACCTGTCCGCCAGAATCCCGGCGAAATGGAGAACCTCCGCCTCCAGATCCCCCGGATGCTGTTCCGCGCGTATCAGGCTGCTTGAAAACTCCTCATCATAACCGCTTGCGGGAATAATGACGTCATCCAGGTTCAGGCTGCGGGCAATCATTTCCGTCATCAAGACGGCGGGCAGCAGGGAATCCACCCCGGCGAAATCCGCCCCGTAAACGTTCATGCGCTGTTCCAGAGTGGTGCGGGACATCCGCTCCGCCTCCGCCGCCAGAGAGGAGCACGCCACCTTGCCTTCCGGCGTGGGGGCCAGGCGGTCCCGGAGCTGCTGCATTTCCTGGCCGATGACGATCAGGCCCGCCAGGCCCTTCACGCCCCCGTAATCCAGGCAAATCTGGTCCACCTGTCCGCGCATGTGCTCCCGCAGAATGGAAAGCTCCGCCACATCGTCTCCGTACTCGATTTCCCCGACGGCCTCCCCCGTGCGGTGCGTTCCCAGCCTGTAGCAGGAATAACGCACGATGCGCCCCTTCTGGAACAGAAGCACGCGGGTATTGCCCGGCCCCGTATGGACCACAAGCACCTTTTTCTTGCTGAATCCCGGATACTGGGCCAGAGCCTCCTGCACCTTCACGTAGATGAGGCGCGTCATCTTGCCGTCGTCAATGCGGCGCCCCCGCAGGCCGTGTGCCACGTGCATGCGGTTCACGAACACGTCCACATTATCCGCCTCGGAAATGATGTTGGAAATCATGAACCGGACGGAAAGCTTGCTGCCGGCTCCGTATTCCTTGAGAATTTCCAGATAGTCGCCGATAATTTGCACGCAGCGGTCCATGGTATGCCGGGAAATGCGGTGGAACCGGAAAATATCACGCGCCATCGGGACGGGCTGCTGAAGGAAATCCAGCAGGCGAATCCTGTCCCGGACAGCCTCAGCCACCATCAGGCTCATGGAGCTCGGGCCCAGATAGATCACCGCCTGAGTTGATAATTCCGAATCCTGAACCTGCTCGCCTTGAATCATTGCCATACCATGTATTGTTTCCCGGCCGTGGAGCAAGAACGGCAACGTGACAAAAAAGCCGCTTCCACCCCTTCCAGCAAAGGAAAGAATAAGGGATTTGCCTTTTGACGGCAAGAGATAAGCGCGGCTCCCTTCCCGTCCCGGCGGAACGGCTCTTCAAGACGGCTATTTCCCATAGGCCCCCAGCAGGGGAACCAGCCGCGGGGCAAATCTTTTCATGCAGAAAAAAAGCCCCGCCAGCACGGCGAAAATGACCGGAACCAGACAAAGCCAGAGCATGTCCCACGCTTCCCCCTTCCATGTAATCCAGCCGCTTTCACGCAACAGGATGATGACGATGTAATGCGTCCCGAAAATGAAAAAACACGCCGGAGCCAACCCCGCCACCCATCTGGCCGTGCGCGGAAACCATTCCGTGAACAGAATGGCCAGGGACATCAGCCCCAGCATGCCCAGGGCGATGAGCATCGAGTTGTGCTGGTCCCGGTGGCCTGCCAGCCACCAGGTAAGCGCAAGCGTGGCAGCCAGAAAGGGCACAGCGTACCGGCGCACGGCCTCCGTCAGGAACGGGAGGGAATACCGGGAAACATACATTCCCAACAGGAAAAATCCCAGGCTGTTGGCGATGGGATAATCATGATCCGCCAGATCCAGCGCAAAATAGTTCAGGGACAGCATGACCATGCCCGCCCAGAGCAGATAGTCTCCCAAGCGGTAAAGAAGGGGAGCCGCAGCAGTATAAATAATAATATCGCGCAGGAACCACATAGGCGCGTCCACGGGATGCCCGGCAATGCCCAGGCAGCGTCCGAACGCCGCGAGAGCGGGCCAGAACCCGGCGCCCTCCTCTCCTTCCAGCCATTCATACATAGGCCGGTAGGACGCGTAATATTCATGCAGGGGAGACCAGCCGATCAGGACGGCCGCAACCAGCCCCCACACCAGATACGGACGGAGAAGAAACCAGCTCCGCCTCCAGAGGAAAAGGCTTCCTCCATCCAGAGGGCCGAACGAGCCTCTCCCCACAAAGTAGCCCGCCGCCAGCAGAAAAAAGGGCGTTCGCGCCGCCAGGAACTCCGCCCATATCCACCGGTACAGCTCCGCCGAATAAAAGGCCATGTGATTCGCAATAATCAGGATGCAGGCGACCACGCGGGCCACATCCACCCACACCATCCGGCGGGCGGCGGTCTTCTCCAGAATCACGGGAACGGAAGATACCGGCGGCGTCATTCCCTGGAGGGGGCTGAAGTTACAAAGGAGCAATGCCGAGCTGTTCCGGCAACGCGATGCGGGGGCGGTCCGTCACAATCAGGGGCGCGCCGTCCGTTACGATAACCGTGTGCTCAAAGTGGGCGGAAGGCTTGCCGTCCGCCGTGACGACCGTCCAGCCGTCATCCAGAATTTTAACGGAAGGCCTGCCCGCGTTCACCATCGGCTCAATAGCCAGGGCCATCCCCTTTTTCAGGCGCGGAAGCTTGTAATGGGGGCGGTAATTGGGAATCTGGGGTTCTTCATGCAGGTGGCGGCCTATGCCGTGCCCCACAAAATCCCGAACCACGGTAAAACCGCGGGGACGCACGAAACCTTCCACCGCCGCGCAGACGTCCGCCAGCAAAGCGCCCGGCCTTACCAGTTCAATGGCGCGGAACAGGGATTCCTCCGTCACGGCCAGCAGCCGCAGTTTTTCCGGATCCACCATACCCACCGGAACGGTCATGGCGTTGTCTCCATGCCAGCCGTCCACAACAGCGCCCACGTCCAGGCTCACAATATCCCCGTTCTGAATGCGGCGGGGACCAGCGCTGCCGTGCACCACTTCCTCATTGATGGAAATGCAGAGCTGGCCGGGAAACCCGCGGTATTGGTAAAAGGAATTGCCTACCTTGTGCTTTTTAAAGATTTCACGCGCGATATCATCTATTTCCCGCGTAGTGCGTCCCACCTGGACTTCGGCCCCGATCTCCATCAAGATTTCCGCCGTTACAGCCCCGGCCTTCTGCATCTTGGCTACCTCGCCGGGAGACTTGATATGGATTCGTTCTGCCATGGGATTATTCTTTCTATTGCCGGTACTCTTCCAGCTTGCGGGCCAGATCCCGGGAAACCTCGGCAGGTTCCCGTTCTTCGGACACCGTCATTTTAACGACCAGGCCGCGGGCCTCGTAGTACCTGGCTACGGGCAGCGTCATGGCTTCAAAATCTTTCCAGCGGCGGGCGAAAGCTTCCATATTGTCATCCTTGCGGGAAACCATTTTCCCGCCGCACTTGGAGCATTTCTCTTCCGGCGTCTGCACCACGTAACCGCATGTGGAACATTCCCGGCGGCGCATGATGCGCTGTTCAATGAGCTCCCTGGACACATCCATCCAGACGACCACGTCCACAGAGGTTCCCCGCTGGTTCAGAAAATGGTCCAGCGTTTCCGCCTGCGCAACCGTGCGGGGATAGCCGTCCAGCAACCACGCGCCATGGTCCATCTCTGACAACCAGCCGCGCACCATGTCATTGACAATTTCGTCCGGAACCAGCATGGCCCTGTCCATATAGCTCAAGGCTTTCCGGCCCAGTTCCGTGCAGGATTCCACTTCCCTCCGCAACAGGGAGCCGGTGCTCAGGGAGTGAAGGCCGAAGGTATCAGCCAGAAACCGGCCCTGGGTCCCTTTGCCGGATGCGGGAGCCCCAACCAGAATGAAATGCTTGAGTTCCTTCATATCTTTACTTTCAGTAAAAAAGGGGGGCTTACTGCATGGCGTTGTAGGCGATGGCTCCGGCCAGCACAAGCAGGGCGATAACAATCCACATGACGGTAACGGTGCGGCTGCCCGCAGCGGCGCCGGTACCCTGGATGTGCCCGTATTTGCCCTTAAGTTTGCCTTTTTTCAGGAAACCGTCGTAATTGCGGGAAAGAAGAGTCGTTTCCACCTGGCGCATCATGTCAAGCAGTACGCCCACCAGAATAAGAAGGCTGGTGCCTCCGAAGAACTGGGTGACCAGGTAGGGGATATTGCCCCCGATATTCAGCAGGGAAGGCAGGAAGTAAATGAGGGTCAGGAATGCGGAACCGGCAAAGGTCAGCCTTTGCATGGTCTGGTCCAGGAAGAGGGCGGTGGGGGGGCCGGGACGAATGCCGGGAATATAGCCGCCGTTGCGCTTCAGGTCTTCCGCGATCTGGGAGGGCTGGAACATGGTCGCCACCCAGAAGTAGGAGAAGAAGAAAATCATGAGGCCGGAAATAATGTAATAGCCGGAAGAAGCGGGATTCAGCCAGTCATTCATCTTGGTCGCGATCCACTGCAGCGTAGTGTTGTAGTGGGCGATCTGGGAGAAGAGGACCTGCGGAAGGGAGAGGATGGCCGTAGCGAAAATGACGGGCATCACGCCGGAGTAGTTAAGCTTGAGAGGCAGGTACTGAGTGGCGCCGTTGAACATTTTATTGCCCATGACCCGTTTGGCGTACTGCACGGGAATGCGCCGCTGGGCCTGCGTCACCGTCACGACGAGCGCCACCACAACAATCAGGAAAGCAATCAGGGCCACGAGCAGCATGGCTCCCATGGGGACAACCGTACCGTCCTTGTACACCAGGGTTTTCCAGGCCAGGGTGACTGCCCCCGGAAGGGCGTGAATAATGTTGACGGAAATGATGAGGGAAACACCGTTGCCGACGCCGCGTTCCGTAATCTGGTCGCCTATCCACATCAGGAACATGGTGCCCGCCACCATAATGAGCACCGTCATGAGGGCGAACTGGATGCCGGGGTCAATGACAAGCTGGCAGTCCGCAGGAATGTTGAGACCCACGGCCTGCAGGCGTTCCGGGTGTTCCAGCGTGCCGACCAGGAACCAGCCCTGCACAAGGGCAATGACGATGGCGATGGCGCGCGTCCACTTGGTCATTTTCTGGCGGCCGCCTTCTTCCCGCACCATCTTGGCCCACTGGGGAACCACCGCGGAAAGGAGCTGGGTCATGATGGAAGCGGAAATGTAGGGCATGATGCCCAGAGCAAAAATGCCGCACTGCTGGAGGCCGCCGCCGGAGAAAATGGTCAGCACGGTAGCCAGACCCGCTCCGGGACCGCTGGCGTTCGCGGAGGCTTCAATCACTTTCTGCAGCTCCATGACGTCAATGCCCGGCAGGGGAATCTGTACCCCCAGGCGGACGACGACAATCATCGCCAGTGTGAACAAAATCCGGCGCCTGAGCTCCGGTACTTTCATGGAGTTTGCAAATGCGGATATCATGGTCCTGTAATATAAAAGTTGGCGCGCAGCTTGGCTTGCATGTCGCGGCGGTTTGCACCCGGGGCATCCATGGGAACCGCAACAGTAAACACAATGATGCGAACCGGGTCAAGCTGCATGACCCGGTTCGCCAAATGTGATTAGGCTTCGCTAAGCACGGTGACGGTGCCACCGGCCTGGGTTACCTTCTCGCGGGCGCTGGCGCTCACGAAGTCCACGACTACGTTCAGGTTCTTGGTCAGGGTGCCGTTGCCGAGAAGCTTCACGGCGTCGCAGGGACCTTGGACGAGCTTGGCTGCACGCAGGGTGTTTTCATCAACCGTAGCGCCGGCTTCAAACACGCGTTCAAGCTGGGAGAGGTTGACAATGAGGATTTTATCCTGGAAGCGGGTATTGTTGAACCCCTTCTTGGGCAGACGGCGGTGAAGGGGCATCTGGCCGCCTTCAAAGCCCGGCCGAATCGTGCCGCCGGAGCGGGCCTTCTGGCCTTTGTTGCCTTTGCCGCAGGTCTTGCCGAGACCGGAGCTTTCCCCGTTGCCGAGGCGCTTCTTGCGGTGCTTGGCTCCGGGATTGGGCTTAATCGTATGAAGCTGTAACATGTTATTTACAATGGTTGGATTTCGTGGAGGCGGCGGCGCCGGGCCGCCGCCTCCTGATCAGATTAGATGGCCTTTTCCTTCTTCTTGCCGCGGTCGGCAAGAACCTGGTCGCTCGTGCGCAGGGAAGCGAGAGCCTGCAGGGTTGCCTTCACCACGTTGGCGTGGTTGGAGGAACCGAGGGATTTGGCAACAATGTCACGCACGCCCGCTGCTTCCAGCACGGCACGGATGGTGTTGCCGGCAATCAGGCCGGTACCGGGGGAGGCGGGCTTCAGAAGCACCTTGCCGCCGCCGAATTCGGAGTAGACTTCATGCGGAATCGTGCCGTTGGCGATGGAGACCGGGCGAAGCTGGCGCTTGGCGGCTTCCGTAGCCTTGCGGATGGCGTCTGCCACTTCATTGGCCTTGCCGAAGCCGAAGCCTACGCGGCCTTCCATGTCTCCGCTCACGACGAGGGCGGAGAAGGAGAAGCGGCGGCCGCCCTTGACGACCTTGGCGCAACGGTTGATGAACACAACCTTTTCAGCGAGCTGGGGGCCTTCTTCCACGGGAGCTTCAGCCTGAGGGCCACGGCGTCCGTCACGACGGGGTCCGCGGGGTCCGCGGCCGCCCGTTGCGGGTTGCTGCGCTTGAGCGGGAGCGGCGGCTTCCGTAGCAGGAGCAGTGTTTTCCGTTTCGTTATTCATTTAGGGAATCTTTCAATTAGAATTTCAAACCGGTTTCGCGGGCGGCATCGGCCAGGGCCTTCACCTTACCGCAGAACTTGAATCCACCGCGGTCGAAAACGACTTCAGTGACATTGGCAGCCTTCGCGCGTTCGCCGATCAGATTGCCCACCTTGGTAGCGGTAGCGCAGTTGGCGAGTTTGGAAGGATCGGCGATGGAAGCATCGGCCGTGGAAGCGGAGCAGATAGTCTTGCCCACCGTATCGTCGATGATCTGGGCATAGACGTGGCGGTTGGAGAAATAGACAGCCAGGCGGGGGCGGGAAGCCGTTCCGGAAACCTTTCTGCGGATGCGGCGGCGAACCTTGGCGCGGATGGCTTTGCGATTGATAGTACTCATCGTGTGTAAATATGTTGTAATAGTTATTACCTGAATTACTTACCGACGCTCTTGCCTTCCTTGCGGCGGATAACTTCACCGACGAAACGCACACCCTTGCCCTTGTAGGGTTCCGGGGGATAGTACGCACGGACTTCAGCGGCAAACTGGCCCACGACCTGCTTGTCGATGCCTTCGACCGTCACTTTCGTGTTTTCAGTCACGGTTACCTTGAGGCCTTCCGGGATTACCTGGTTGATCGGATGGGATTTGCCCAGGTTCAGATCCAGGATGTTGCCCTTGACGGCGGCGCGGAAACCGACGCCGACGATTTCAAGGTTCTTGACGAAGCCTTCGGACACGCCGATGACCATGTTGTTCAACAGGGAACGGTTCGTACCGTGCAGGGCGCGAAGCTGACGGCTTTCGCCGACGCGGTCAACGGAGAGCTGATTGCCTTCAACGGTAGCGGTGATGCCTTCCGGAAGCGTCCAGGAAAGCTTTCCTTTGGGGCCTTCCACCTGAACGGAAGAGCCGTTAACCTTTACCGTTACCTTGTCCGGCAATGTGATGGATTTTTTACCAACTCGGGACATATGTTTAGGAAATGTTAATGGTTACCATACAAGGGCGAGAAGTTCGCCGCCAATGCTCTGCTTGCGCGCCTGCGCACCGGTCATCACACCGCGGGAGGTGGAGACGATGGCAATGCCAAGCCCGCTGAGAACGCGGGGAATGTCCTCGGAAGAAACGTACTGGCGGCGGCCCGGCTTGGAGCTGCGCTTCACATCGGTAACGACCGGCTTGCCCTGCGGGGTAAACTTGATCTTCACCTTGATTTGCTTCTTGGAGCCTTCTCCGGTCACTTCATAGTTCCAGATGTAGCCTTCTTCCTGCAGAATCCGGGCGATTTCCACCTTGATGTTGGAGCAGGGAGCGGTAAATTCCTCGTTGCCGGCCAGGCTGGCGTTTTTCAGGCGGGTGAGGAAGTCGGAAATGGGATCACTTAATACGGCCATGGTAAGAAATAGTTAGGCGTTGGCAGTTTGGGTTTCTTCGGCCTTCTTCGGTTCGCGCATGGGGACGCCCAGGGCGCGAAGCAGGTCGCGGCCTTCATCGTCCGTAGGAGCGGAAGTCACGAAAATGATATCGAAGCCGATCTGACGCTTGATCTGGTCAAGTTCGATTTCGGGGAAGATGGACTGGTCGGAGATGCCGACGGCATAGTTCCCGTTCCCGTCAAAGGACTTGTAGGGAAGACCGCGGAAGTCGCGAATGTTCGGAGCCGTAATATTGATGAAGCGGTCCAGGAATTCCCACATGCGGGCGCCGCGCAGCGTTACGCGGGCTCCCAGAGGTTCGCCTTCACGCACCTTGAAGTTGGCCACGCTCTTGCGGGCATAGGTGACGGAGGGTTTTTGTCCGGTGATTTTGGCGATTTCATTAACGGCATCTTCCACGGCCTGCTTGCGGTCCGGGTGCTTGCCCATGCAGGAGGTGACAACAATCTTCTCCAGGCGGGGAATCTGATGCACGTTCTTGTATGCATGCTTCGCTTGAAGGCCGGGAACGACCTTTTCACGGTAGTATGTTTGCAGTGTTGGTGTACTCATTGTTTTAGCGGGTCAGCTCTTTATTAATGATCGATATGGCTTAAGCGCAGGGTCAGACCGGATGGCCTAGCCTACTTTTTTCACGTTGGAGATGTGAATCGGGCCGTTGATTTCCTGAATGCCGCCTTCCGGGTTCTGTTCGGTCGGGCGCACAGCCTTTTTCAGGGTGCGGGCGCCTTCTACGATGACAGTACCTTTGGAAGCATTCACGGCGAGAACGGTGCCGCGCTTGCCCTTGTGGTTACGTCCGGCGATGATTTCCACTTCATCACCTTTTTTCACGTGGGTCTTCATATATGACTATTTCTTACGCGTTTATGCGATTAAGATCTGCCACCCCCTTGGTGGCAGGGCAGGAAGAGTATGATAGGATAGGCCTTTTCGTCAAGCCCGCATCCTAAAAAAATCGTTTTACCGCCCCTGCGCCAATGCGGAACGATGAACGAAGGACTGTTCCCGGATGCGGGAATTCCGCAGGGAGGGAACAGCCCGCCAGGAGCCGGGCTTCCGCGACGGTCTATTCATCATCGGAAGGGATCTCCGCCCCCTGCCAGCGCAGCTTGGCCCTCAGCAGGGCGCCGAAATTCTGCTTCCGGAGATGAACCAGGGAAAGCGTTTCCGGGGCCTTCCGGATTACCAGGCTTTCTCCCACTTCAATGGGATAGGCGGAACGGCCGTCCAGGGAATAAACCATGGAGTCAAAGCGGCCGCGGCGCTCGCGGGGCCGCAGGCGTATGGTCATGGTGTCAGGAAGCACCACGGAACGATTGGTCAGGCTGTGCGGGCAAATGGGGGTGACGCATACGACACGGGACATGGGCCAGACCAAAGGCCCCCCGGCGGAAAGGGAGTATGCCGTGGAGCCGGTGGGAGTGGAAACCAGAACGCCGTCCGCATGGTAGCGGTTCAGCAATTCCCCGTCTATCTCCGCATCCAGGTCCACCATCTTGCCGGACTGGGCGCGGATCAGGGAAACTTCATTCAAGGCCAGCTTGCGGGGAGGAGCCGCAACGCCGTCTTCCCCTGCCCGTACTACTTCAAGCATGGAACGTTCATCCGTCAGGTAGGAACCTTCCTGAAGGGCATACGCCAGAAGCGGCAGTTCCTGCACGGAACAGGTGGTCATGAATCCCAGCCGGCCCAGGTTCACTCCCGCCAGGGGAACGCGGTGCATGGCCGCCAGGGAAGAGACGGTCAGCATGGTGCCGTCCCCTCCGAAGGTCACCAGCATGCCGCACCGCCCGATAGCCCGTTCCAGGGCATCCGGCGTTTCAATGACGCAGGAGCCCAGCCCGTGGCGGGAAAGTTCCCGGCGCATGATGCGCAACGCTTCCCCCAGTCCCGGTTTTTCCGCCAGCGCGACCAGGCCGATTACCTTGGAAGAATTCATGCGGGAGATCATACTGCATTTTTCCGAGCCGCTCAACTGGTAAACCGCAACCGGGAAAAGATTGTTCCGCCCTGCTCTATTCCTTAAATTTCAACTCTTGTTCCTTTTTTGTTATACAAAATCATCAATATGTGTTAAACGTAAAAAGCGTGAAATGGTTCTTCCCCGTCCTGCTGTTTTTTCTGATGCCGGGCTGCTCCACTACGGAGAAGTGCGCTCAGAAAACGGAGCCGTCCGTTCAGGAGGCAGAGGCGCATGTCAAAAATGCGCCCTACCGGGTGCGTGGAAAAAGGTATACTCCCATGAGCGTGGCGGATGCCCTGCAATACCATGAGACCGGCTATGCCTCCTGGTATGGCGGCAAAGCGCGCCGCCTGAAGACATCTTCCGGAGAGTACATCAATCCCCAGCGTTCCATGACGGCGGCCCACAAAACCCTGCCGATGCCGTGCAAGGTGAAAGTCACCTGCCTGGAAACCGGCAAATCAACCGTCGTCAGAATCAACAACCGCGGGCCTTTTCACAGCAACCGCCTGATAGACCTCACCACCGCCGCCGCAAGCCGCATCGGCCTGCATAGACGCGGCGTATCCAGGGTCCGTCTGGAAGTCATCTCCGTGGGTGACGGCCCGCATGAGGTTTCCGCCCGTTAATCCCATTTCATCCTTTTCCGTATATTTATCATTTTACCCTGCATGATTCCGCTACGCATTGTTCTTGCCTCCCTGGCATGCCTGTGCCCGTTCTCTCTGGCTCAGGAGCCTAAATCGGATCCCGATAAAACGCTGATTATCATTTCTACCAGCGATATCCACGGCAATCTGGACAATTTCCCAAGACTGGCCACACTGGTAAAACAATACCGCGCTAAATATCCGCACGTGCTGCTGGTGGATTCAGGCGATTATTTCATAGGTAATCCCTATGTGGACGACTGTGAAAAACGGGGCGAACCCCTTACCATCCTGATGAATAAACTGGGGTATGACGTAGTGACCATCGGAAACCATGACCTGGACTACGGGCAGGAGGCCCTGCGCGACCATATCAAGGGAATGCCTTCCACCAAGTTTGTCATTACCAACGCCAATCTTTCCCCTACTCTGGAAAACTGTTTCTCTCCGTATGTCAGCATCCCGATTGAAGGCACGTCCGTTTCCGTAGGGTTCATAGGTCTGGCGGACCTTCAAACCACGGATGTGAGGAAGATGGCCGGCATCTCATGGACGCTGCCGGATGAAGAAGATTACAAGGGCATCACGGACAGGTTCCGGCTTCACCACAACACCATTAACGTCATCCTCAGCCATCTGGGATACGGCAATGATCTGAAAATGATGAAGTATTCGCCGAATATCGACGTCATTCTCGGAGGCCATACCCATGTCATGCTTCCCAGCGGTCATCTCAGAACAGGCACGCTGCTCAGCCACACGGGACATAGTTTGAGCCACGTAGGAGTTACGGAAATCATTTTCTCCACGGAACATCCCGTCTCCATCCTTTCCAAATCCACCAGGGCCGTTTCTTTGAATGAGGAAATTCCCAATGACCCGGAAGTAAAGGAAATTGTCCGCCGGTTTTCCGGAAATCCGCTTTTCAACCAGCAGGTGGGCGTCGCCGGAGAAGAAATCACGCACGTCACCATAGGCACCCTTTTCTGCAAGGTCATTCAGCAGGCCTCCCATTCGGACATTGCCATTTACAACCGCGGCGGAGTACGGTCCAAAAACCATCTTAACAAAGGACCCGTTACCATCAGGGACATTTACGAGCTGGAACCCTTCCGGGAAAAGATCGTCACCTGCTCCATGAGTAAAGCGGACATTGAGCAACTGATCCTGTCCAAATTCATGTCTCCGACCGATGACGAAGGAGGTATTCTGGAAGTGTACTGCTCCAGATTCTCCTACCAGATCATGGACGGTGTTACGCCCAGCATTACCAGCACTTTGAAAAACGGGGTCATTTATACTGTCGCGATGGGAGACTACCTGTGCAGCAATTTCATATTTCCCCAACGGGGAAACGGCAAACCGACGGGAATAGATGTCCGCAAAGCCCTGATTGATTACCTGAAACAAATCAAGAAGCTGCTCAATCCTCCGCCGTCCAAGCTGCCCATCATCAGAGATACGACGTTCGCCCTGTGAACTACGGCCGCAAGCACACGCTACATTCCTGCCCGCCATGCAGCCGGCCCCCTATCATGCAGTACCGGAAGAGAAACGGAATATCAATGGTTTCCGCATCCTCCCCTCCGGTGCTTTGGTGACGAACACGCCGCCTTTCGACCGTCTGTTTGAAGAAGGAACCGGAAACGGGCTGTATGCCCTGGCGGTATCCAACTGGGAAACCGTTCCGGATCCGGGCGCCTTCTTTATCAAGAACATGGCGCGCCAGGCGCTTACCCGCATGGCGCACGCTGCCGCAGAAAGGCCGGACGAGGTGGATGCCGTTCTGGACCACCTGCTGGCCTCCGCTACGGAAAAAGCCTTTCTGGCGGAGCAATTCCCCCCCGTGCCGGGCGCGGAATATGCCACTCCGGACATCATTGCCGGATGGTTTGAAGATTTGCGGAAGGCAATAGCAAAGGAAATCCGCGCCCGAGGCATTACCCCCGCCGAATGGTTGAACAGCCTGGGCGCGCCCTGGAACCAGATAGGCAAGGTATTTTTCCACCTTGCGGAAAACCGGGATGACGCCACAGGCTCCCGCCCCTTTGCTTTCATGGCTACCTTTGCGCATCAAAGCGCTGCGGACAACCAGGTGCGCCACCTCCCCCTTGCCACCGCCCTGAAACTTCATGAAGGTAATTACACCGCCTTGCTGGCCGTACTCCAGCCCTTGAAAGAAGCGGCACGGGAAAGCCCCCTGCTGAAGCGCCTGCTGGATAACGGAAAAATTTATACGCCGATGGCCTGGAGCGCTCCGGAGGCCCGGGATTTTCTGCAGGACACGCCGCTCTACGAACGCGCAGGCATCATTGTGCGCATGGTGAATCTATGGAAAAAAACCCCTCCCAAACTACAGGTAAAAGTTACGGCAGACGCATCCGGAAGTGAAAAAACGGTCCATTCTTCCGGGCTTTCCGTCCGCAGTCTGCTGAAATTTTCCGTATCCGCCACTCTGGGAGGCAAAGACCTGACCCCGGAGGAGCTGGGGGAACTGCTCAGCAACGGAGACGGCCTGATCCGCTTCAAGGGGGAATGGGTGCGCGTGGACGCCCGGAAGGTCCGGGACTTAATGGACCGGTGGACTCAAGCGGCACGTATGATGAGCTCCCTCGGCATTCCTCTGGTCCAGGGTCTGAGAATGCTGGTTAACGGCCCTTCCGGCCAGCTTGTACAGATTCCGGAACCGGACGAAGACTGTGTCATGGAACCGGGACAAAACCTCCGGCAGACCCTGGACATCCTGGCGGGGAAAGTCCCAGTCTCCATACGCCCTGATGCGCCCTTACCAGAAAGAAGGGTTCTCTTTCCTTTACCGGATTACGGAACAGGGTTTTGGCGCCTGCCTGGCGGATGATATGGGGCTGGGAAAAACCCTTCAGGCTATTGCGTGGCTGGACACATTGCGGAGAAAAGGCCGGCTGGAGGGCCTGCCGGCTCTGATTGTGGCTCCGGCCTCCCTCCTGTCCAACTGGAAAGAAGAAGCGCAACGCTTCGCCCCGGAGCTTATCCTGCGCATCATGCACCCTTCCTCCCCGAACCCGTGGCAGCCGGAAAAAACCCTGCGCCGGAAAGACTGCCACGCCGTCATCACTACGTATGGCATGGCTGCACGCACGTCCGCCCTGGCCGACCTGCATTTCCCGGCCATTATTCTGGATGAAGCCCAGGCTATTAAAAACGCAGGCTCCGCCCGTTCCCGCGCCATTCGTTCCCTGCATGGAGAACGACGCATAGCCCTGTCCGGCACGCCGGTGGAAAATAACCTGAATGAACTCTGGAGCCTGATGGAATTTCTGAATCCGGGGCTGCTGGGCAGCAGAAAAAGCTTCGAATCCTTCACCCGTTCCCTGGAACGCGGCTATGCCCCGCTGCGACGCCTGGTGCGCCCCTTCATCCTGCGCAGAATGAAGACAGATCCGGCGCTGGTTCCCGACCTGCCGGACAAAACGGAAATACCGGCCTATTGCTCCCTCACGCCGGAACAGGCCGCCCTGTACCAGACACAGATAGACATGCTGCATGCCGTATTGGACGAACCGGACCCGGCTGCCCGCCTGATGCTGATTTTACCCATTCTGGCACGCCTCAAGCAGATCTGCAACCACCCCGCCCAGTTCCAGGGCACGGACGATTATGCGCCGGAACGCTCCGGAAAATTCCGGCGGCTTCAGGAACTGTGCGCCTCCATTGCCGCCAGGCAGGAAAAAACCATTCTCTTTACCCAGTTCCGCTCCATCATTCCCCATCTGCACGATCTCCTGTCCGGAGTCTTCGGCCGTTCCGGGCTTACCCTGCACGGGGGAACGCCTATTCCGGAACGCCAGAACATCGTCACCGCCTTCCAGAAGGAATCCGGCCCTCCCTTCTGCATCCTGTCCCTGAAAGCCGCCGGCACCGGCCTGACGCTGACCCAGGCATCCCACGTCATCCATGTGGACCGCTGGTGGAACCCCGCTGTAGAAAACCAGGCCACGGACCGGGCCTACCGCATCGGGCAGCACCGGAACGTACTCGTGCACCGCCTGATCTGCCGGGGCACCATTGAGGACCGCATTGACGCCATGCTCAAGGACAAGCGCCGCATGGCGGACGACCTGTTCTCCGGAGGCCCCGAACAATGGCTCATGAACATGAGCGCGGAAGAATTAAACAATTTGTTTTCCGGCAGTCCTTGCTGAACACCCTGCGTAAGAACGGATTCCTTCCTGAACTCCCCGGAAGAGAACAGCGCCCCTTCATCCCCGGCGTTATTCATGAAACCACGGCCAGCGGCATGGTGGTTTTCCAGTCTCCGCGGGTAAAATCCGGAAATTCCACGGGCAACCCGCCCTGGGCGATGGAACGGGCTGTCAAAGGCAGCAGGGAAGACCAGGAAGCTCCTTCGTAAACGTTCTGATCCATTGGCTCTCCGTTCCGGAGGCATTCCACGATGCGGGAAAGCATCACAAAGTCCATACCGCCGTGACCGCCCATTTTCGTGGCCAGCTCCCCGATGCGTTTCCAGAGGGGATGATCGTATTTTTCATAAATAGCGGCCAGTTTTTCCCTGCCTTCAATCCATTCATGATAATTGCCGTTGCCCAGCTTTTCACCCGCCACGCGGGTTGGGAAACCAGCCAGCGTGCCCTCCGTTCCCTGGATCAGGTTGGCGCGGGAGTAAGGCCGGGGGGACGTCTCATCCAGCTGGACAAGAATGGTCCGCCCCAGCTGCGTCTTGACAACAGCCGTATTCATGTCACCGCAGATGAATGGAGTATTGTTCCAGCGGTGATCGGCGGGAAGATGCTTTTTAGCGTAGGCATTGCGCCCGAGAGCAGGAGAAGCGAACGCCGCCACACGGCAGAAACGGTCCTCTCCACGCTCCAAATTCATATATTGAGCCACCGGCCCCAACCCGTGGGTGGGGTACAGGTTGCCATTGATTCTGGTATGATATTCCGGCCGCCAGGCCCCTTCCCCGCGCGTGTCCCCCAGCTGCGTCACCAGGCAATGGATATACGCGGCCTCCCCGTGAAGCAAATCGCCGATGACGCCCTGCCGGACCATGTTCAGGAACATGAGTTCATCCCGCCCATAGTTGACGTTTTCCATCATCATGCAGTGCTTCCTGGTTTCTTCGGAGGTATCCACGATTTCCCAGAGTTCCTTGATGGAGACGGCCATAGGCACTTCCACAAAGGCGTGGGCGCCCATCTTCATCACGTCGCAGGTAACACGGCAGTGCCATTCCCAGCTGGGGCAGACGATGACGGCGTCCGGCTTGACTTCCTTCATCATGCGCTTGTAGTCTTCCGGTCCTTTCGTGAAAATGGGGGGGCGCTTGCCCGTCTTCTTTTCCACGACGTCCGCACTGCGCTTGGCCCAGTCTTCATACAGGTCGCAAATGCCGACAATTTCCGCACCTTCTATAACGGCCATCTGGCCCACGTGCATGGAACCGCGTTCACCCACGCCGACAAAGGCCACACGCACCTTGTCCAGCTTGGGAGCCCTGAAGCCGCCCATGTAGATGGCGCCGGGCTTGCGCGGGGGCCACGTGGTCATGGGGCCGATGTTATTCGGGTCCGGAATGGTGATTTTCCTGGGAGCCAGGGGGGCTACTTCCTGGGCGTTGGCAAAGGAACCGGCAGCAAGGGCGCCAGTGGCCAGGCCCAGGGTCTGAAGGAAACGACGGCGTGATGATGAATTATCCATGGATGGTAATTGTATGAAGGATTTGAATCCCTAGTCTGCCATAAATACTGAGGCTTGAGAAGCTTTCTTTCACAGATGATGAAAAAATGCATTCCTCTGTAAAAACGGAATATCCCTGATTCCTGAAGAGAATCAGGAGGGTATGCCGCCGCCTTTTGAAAATCCCGGATATGAAAAAGCCCCGGTCCTGCCGCAGCGCGGGAAGGACGGGGCCTGTAAGGGCATCATCCGGTTGTGCCGATGTTGCATGCCGTTGCTTGGGAATAAAACAGGGGAGCGGGCGTATCGCCGCTCCGCGTTCCGAAGGATCGGCCCTGCATCGGAGGACATCCGGAGGGTGTTGTTTGTTGCCGCCGGCGCTGGCTGCCGTTTCCGTTCCCGGCGACGGGGAAGATCATTCCGTTTCCTGCGGCTTCTATTCAGGGGACCCTGGCAGGGGGCCGCGTGCCGTGGAATCGGGATTATCTTCCCGATCATCCGTAGATGGTCCGGTTATTGCGCCATGCCGGCGGCGGGAAGTTTTGGCGCCGCAAGCCTGGCATAGGCTTCATTCAGAGCCTTGCCCAGCCTGGGGCGGAAAGCGGTGGTGGCGGGAAGCTGGGTGCCTTCCATGCCGCAGGAGCGGAGGATGTCCGGGATGGACGGGGCCAGAGTGCGCTTCATGATGTTCGTGCAGTCTTCCAGGTCCACTCCGTATTTTTCCTCCATCAGGTTTTCGATGCGGTCCGCCATCTTCCTCATCCTCTCAATCTGTTTTTTGGACAGGACCGGCTGGATGATCTCGTTCGGGTCGGGAACGTAGCTGATCAGCATCCCAATGGCCCGTTTCAGATCCTCCGGCAATTCCGTTACATTGCCGCTGTTGAGAACCTGGGCCAGAACCTGATAACTGCTGGTAGCGTTTTCGTCATCATCATGAATGCCCGAGGCCAGCGCCACGCCTGCGATGCTCTGCACGTAGCGGGCTACTTCCGGGGAATAGTTTCCTTCCACGAAGGTGGAGGGAACGTCATCCGCGTAAGCCTGCATGGCGGCCTGGCAGGCGAGGGAACCGACGGTGCCCACGCACAGTGTCTTGATGATGAACGAGGTTATTTTCATGATTGAAACTCCGGTTGAAGCTTCCCGGCTGGAACGGTCCGGCGAACCGTTTGTAGCAATTGAGACCGGGCAGCCCCCGATTCCGTTCAAAAGTTTTTTTGAATGATTAAAATCATGGTTCCGTACGGCTGCCGTGCCTTCCGGGGGGAGTTGCGTCTTCCGTATCCTTTCTGCGGTTCCCTGCGGGATGGGAAATGTTTTTCCTGCATGGAGTGGCTCCTTTTCCTGCATGCGCCTGGAACCGTATGCAATTCATCCGGAACGGAAGCGCTGGAAGCGTGTACGGGAAGGAGGCGTCCCAACAGCTTGTGCACGTTCCTGGCTTTCCTGATTTCCTCCGGGGAACAGAGAGCGATGGCTTGCCCGGCGGCTCCGGCACGCGCCGTGCGGCCGATGCGGTGCACATAGACCTCCGGTTCTTCCGGCAAATCATAGTTGATGACAAGCCGTACGTCTTTTACGTCAATGCCGCGGGCGGCGATGTCCGTGGCGACGAGGACAGGCGTTTCCCCGGAACGGAATTCACTGAGCATGCGTTCGCGCCTACCCTGGCTTTTGTCCCCGTGAATGGCGGAAGCCGGATAATCCTTTCCGGACAGGAAGGAAGCCAGGCGGTCTGCTCCATGCCTGGTCCGGGTAAAGATAAGCGTGCGGCCAGGGAACTCCTGCTGTTTCAGCAGTTCCAGGGTAAGGAGCCTTTTTCCCGACTGGGAGCCGACCATGCAAAGGAACTGTTCCACCCTGTCCGCCGTGGAGGAGGGAGGGGAGACTCTCACCGTTTCCGGTTTCTGAAGCAGGGTCTGGGCCAGTTGCCGGATATTGTCCGGCATGGTGGCGGAAAACATCTGCGTGTGGCGTTTCCTCGGGATTTTGGAGACGATTTTTTTCAGGGCCGGGGCGAATCCCATGTCCAGCATATGGTCCGCCTCATCCAGAATCAGGGTTTCCACGCCGTCCAGACTGACGGTCCAGCGTTCCAGATGGTCGATCAGTCTGCCGGGCGTGGCTACCAGAATATCCAGGCCTCCGGCCAGTTCCTTGAACTGGGAAGCATACCCCACGCCTCCGAAAATGACGGCGGTGGACAGATGCAGCCCTCTGGCGTAGGCGCGGATATTTTCATGAATTTGCGCAGCCAGTTCCCGGGTGGGACTCAGAATAAGCGCCCTTACCCGGCGGCCCGGCGGCTTTCCGGAACGTTTTGAAAGCTGTTGAATAAGGGGCAGGGCGAACGCGGCCGTTTTTCCGGTTCCGGTTTGCGCCAGCCCCATCAGGTCCTTGTTCTGCAGCAACAGGGGGATGCAGGCTGCCTGGATGGGAGTGGGGGTCTTGTACTCCAGATTCTCCAGTTGGCGGAGAATGGGAGCCGACAAGCCAAGCTCCCTGAATGTAGTTGATACCATGTCTGTGGATGTGTCTGTGAACGCGCCTCGGCTGCAATGAACTGACGGAATCACGGCAATAACGGAACAAAAAAGCCCGCAGGAGCGATACTGAAAAGATCAATACGGAGACGCCCGTATTCCGCCAACCGCAAATGACTATCAACAATCAACAACCAAACACCATTCAGCGGGAACGAACTTATCAAAACACGGCGAAAATCTCCTGTCAAGGAAAATAAAAACGTTTGTCCTGTTAGTGTTCCGTATCTCCGCTTCAAAAACAGTTCTTGTCATGATTTTTTTATAGAAATTGAATATGAATAAATTACCGGATGAAGCGGGTGAGGAATCCGCCGTCAACCCTAAATTCTGAATATGAATGACTGATTGATTTCTGGCGGACAATTTAGGGGGGAATACCCAAGAGGCTCTTTTCCTGTTCCGGTACAGGTTTTATCTGCATCAGGGAGCCGGCTGACATGTTAGAGGCCGCATGTCCCAATCAGCGGATTCCTCATCCGTATACTTTCCTTTGAATAGACGATGTTGAATTAGTTATGTCCCTTAAAACAAAGGTAAAGAATGGAATTGGCATTTTTCTTGTCGTGTTGTCCGTATGTTGCGGCAGCCCTCTTTTTGCGGGGCTTCAGCCGGAAGAGGGGATGGATTTGAGCAAACCCCGGATTTGGACGGCGGTGACAGGCCATCAATTAAAGGCAGCGTATGAGGGAAGAGATGGCAACAAAATCCGGTTACTTGCAAATGGTGGAAAAATAAAAACCATTTTACTGGAAAAACTTTCAGAAGCTGATCAGCGGTTATTGGAGCATCTGACGCGGGAGGAAAAACGGAGCGGGGAAGCTGGCTTTCCGGATTCCGGCAGGAATGGCAAGGAGCATCCATTTGTCGGATTTCTTGCTGAAGCGAAACAAAAACGCCTTGATGGAGAAGAAGGTGTGGAATATTACCAGAATCTGATTGATGCTCTTTATGAAGAAATGAAAAAATATGAATTCGGGTATCCGAAAGATTTTATTAAGGAAGATGGTTTGTTCAATATGAAATATTTAAAAAGCGTTCACGGTAGGAAAAAACGAATTTCTGAGCGCGTAAATCTTTTTACGGGAAAACATTTATTTACTCCTTCCTATGGTAATGAACCTCGTTGGGAATGGGTGGATCAGAAAATAAATTTTGTCATAGAAGGAGATCTTATCCGACTTAAACAGCAAGATACTCTGTATGCAAAAAATAAGGAAAAGATGGTGGAATTCGGTATTCTGATTAATAAGAAAAAGCGCAATGCTGAAAACTATAAAGCTTGGTATACGGAAGACAGCAACGATTATTTGTACCGGTTGGAAGCTTGCGTGAATTCATCTGATGACGGCAGGTTCGTCATAGACAGAATGAATAGAGAGGAATGGCTGCATTTATGTGCTCACGATACGAAGAAAGGAATTTTCTATACTTTAAAAATTTTGGTTGATGAAAATGGAAAAATAACAATCAGAAATTCCGAAGAAGGCTCATTCCTGTTTTTTGCCACAGTTCCCAAAAACAGGGGGTCTAAAGATGTTTTTGCTTATCCGAGAAATAATGACAGGCTTGTTTTTAATTCAGTATACAGCATAGCTGTTGCTTTGGGGAGATACGATAGGAACGGCTTTCTTATGGATTTGGAAACGCTGTGGGATGGCGTGGAAAAGAGGGGGCATTATATTAATGCCAAACCTTCGGGCAAACATGATGATCCTTTAAATGTTTTTGCGGAACGCAATGTCAAGGACAGGTAAGGCGGCTTGAGAGCCGTGGAGGCGTTCATCTTCCGGAAGAGAGGATGGACAGCTTGAACGTTCCAAGGCTTCAGCATGTGCAGGAAGGGCGACAGCGGAAGATTCCGCATGCATTCTTTCATACAGGAACCCGGCGGAATGAAATCATGCTCCCGGTATATGAAATGTCCCGGAGAATGAACAATGTTGCCTCTGTCTCCGGACGGATGGGGGAAAAGGCAATTTTCAACGCTGCAGGAATTTGCGGGCGCCCGCGCAGTAAACGGCTCCGGAATAAACGGTCAGGATGACGGAACCCCACAGTGTAACCTGGTACAGCAAGTTGGAAGCGCCGGAACCGTGCCACAGGCAGAGCGCGGCCAGCCGGTCCGTGATGGAAGGCAGGTATTCCGGCGTATGCGTCCATGTCAGGGCCAGCAGGCAGGCGATGCAGAAGGCCAGCTGGAAGGCGGTTTTCCATTTGCCGGACGTTCCCGCAGGGATGATGACGCCATGATCCTGCGCAATCTGGCGCAGTCCGGTGACCAGGAATTCCCTGCTGATGATGAGAATGGTAATCCAGGCGGGGCAGAGCCCTTCGCCCGTCAGGTAAATGAAGGCGGCGGAGACGGCTATTTTATCCGCCAGGGGGTCAATCAGCTTGCCGAAGGTGGTGACCTGATTCAGGCGGCGGGCCAGGTAGCCGTCCAGCCAGTCCGTGCAGGCAGCCAGAATGAACGTGACCAGCGCGGCCAGGTATCCCCAGGAATACCGGTCCGCGACGCTGACTGCTGCCGTAAAGACGACTACCAGGGCAATACGCGTCAGGGTAATGGCATTGGGCAGGTTCAGCATACCGGTTTATTAGGGGACAGATGGCTGCCCGTAGCAAGCTTTTTTGCTGGATTCAGGAATGAAATTTCCGGAAAACGGCGCACGGGAAAAAGCGAAGGGAATACGAAGATACGGGCAGCCGGGCGCATGATGCGTGCGTTTCAGTTCCTGCTTCCCGTTTCTGCTGTTTTGCGGCAATTAATTCCCGATCATTTTGTAGAAGTCTTCCTCGGAAATGACGGGCACGCCCAGTTTGAGGGCCTTGTCCCGCTTGGAGCCTCCTCCGCTGCCTGCCAGGAGGCAGGAGGTGGATTTGGAGATGGCTCCGGTGGCTTTTCCCCCGTGGGAGGCGATAAGCTGTTCAAAGTAATCCCGCGGATGGCTGAGCGTTCCTGTGATGACGAAGGTTTTGCCGGACAGGGAGCCCGCCGGGATTTCGAGAAGGCTGGCCCGGTAAGATTGGGATTGGGGATTGATGCCCAGTCCGTGCAGGACATCCATGGTATGGTTCCCTGCTGCGGAGGCGAAAAAGCTCCGGAGGGATTTGGCCGCCGCCACGCCGATTTCAGAGCCATAGCTGAATTTGGCCGTGTTTTTACGCAGGTAGCCCGTTGCCAGATAGGGAGCGGTCAGGCGGTCGATTTCCTCCATCAGTTCCTGGTGGCGCTCCTGTACCGCCTCTGCGGAAAGCGCGCCTTCCTTCACCGCCTTTTTGTTTTCGCGGGTGTTGGGGTTGGTTTTGGCGGCCTGTTCCACCAGTTCATCCAGGCGGACGATGTCCCGGAGGTAGGGCGAATCCGCCACATGCTTCAGGTCGGGATGCGTGTCCGCCAGCGCCTTGGCGACAACTTCCCCCACCAGGGGAATGCCGAAGGCGATGAGCCAGCGCTCCAGAGGAAGCCCGCGCGCGTTTTGCAGGGCGTCCAGCGCTTTCCGGGCATTCTTCTCCCCGTAACGGCGCGGTTCTTCCGGCGTGCCCAGGTTCAGGTTGGCGAGCTGGTCCGGCATCAGGGAGAAAAGGTCCAGCGCGGAGGACGCCAGTCCGGAGCTTCTCAGCGCTTCCGCCACGGAAGAGCCGATGCTTTCCACATCCAGAGCGGACCGGGAACAGAAATGGGTGATGCCCGTGACGGCCTGCGCGGGGCAGGTGAAGTTGGTGCAGCGCCAGGCTACTTTCCCTTCTTCCTTCATGATGGGGTTGCCGCAGGCGGGGCACAGCCCTTTCGTGGCTTCCAGGATGCTGTAGGGCCTGGCGTCCTGCGGGCGTTTGGAAAGGTTCACTTTCAGAACGGCCGGGATGATTTCCCCCGCCTTTTCCACCAGCACCGTATCGCCTATGCGAACGTCCTTCCGGTCGATTTCATCCTGGTTGTGGAGGGTGGCCCGCGCTACCGTAGAACCGGACAGCAGCACAGGCTGCAATTCCGCCACAGGTGTCAGCACCCCGGTGCGTCCTACCTGCACGACAATATTCAGCAGGGTGGTTTCCTTCTGTTCCGGGGGGAATTTATACGCCGCCGCCCAGCGGGGCGCGCGAGCCGTAGCTCCCAGCGCTTTCCGTGTAGCCGTGGAGCTGATTTTAATAACGGCTCCGTCCGTGCCGTAGGGGAGCGTATGGCGGAGCCTGTCAATATCCCGCACGGCCTGGCGGGTGGATTCCAGGCTGTCCGTGTAATACACCGGCTCATTACAGGGGATGCCGCAATGGCGGAGCATGTCCCAGAAGTCTTTTGCGTCCCTGAGTTCCGGGCCTTCATACGCGCCCAATCCGTGGGCCAGGAAGGCCAGCGGCCGGGCGGCCACCTGCCGGGGGTCCATCTGCTTGAGGGTTCCGGCGGTGGCGTTGCGCGGGTTGGCGAATGCGGGGAGCCCGTCGGCGTCCCGTTCTTCATTCAGTTTGGCAAAGGCTTCATTGGGCATGAAGACTTCCCCGCGCACTTCCAGCACGGGCGGCGCGCCGGGGGGGAGGGTGAGGGGGACGCTGCGGATGGTGCGGACGTTGGCCGTTACGTCGTCCCCCACGTCTCCGTCTCCGCGCGTGGCCGCATAAGCCAGCTTCCCATTGCGGTACATGATGGAAAGGGCCACTCCGTCAATCTTGGGCTCAACGGAGACGGGCACGTTCTCCGTTTGCAGCGCCCTGGACAGCTTATGGTAGAATTCCGCCAGTTCTTCATCCGGTACGGGGGCGTCCCGCTGCTCAAAAATGTCGTCAATAGACAACATGGGCACCGCATGTCTGATCTGGTTGAAGCCCTGGAGAGGGGCGCCGCCTACGCGGCGCGTGGGGGAGTCCGGATCCGACAGTTCGGGATGGGCTTTTTCCAATTTTTCCAGCTCCAGGAACAGGGCGTCATATTCCGCGTCGGAAATCTCCGGTTCCGCCTGTTCGTAATACAGACGGTTGTGGCGGCGCAGTTCGGAACGCAAATAGTCTATGCGGCGGTGAGCGGGGTCCTCCGCGTTTCCGGGGTGGTCGGTGCCGGCATTTTCCCGCGCCTCCCCGGCCCGGGGTGCCGTTTCATTTGTTGCCTGCTGTGAAGGCTGTTTGCCGGCTGCCAGGGAAAAAAGGTCTTCCTCCATAGGAAAAATGAGTGGGGAAAATGGCTATTTGCTCAGTTTGATGACGGAACAGGGAGTTTTGGAATGTTCATGAGCCTTGAACAGGACCGTTCCGTTGACGACGGGAAGGGCGGTGTTGTCCCCCAGAAGCAATGCTTTGGAATAGCCGGCGGGCAGGGTGACGGCTGTTCCCCCGTCATTTTCGTAGCCGGTGGCATCCAGCGGCTGCATGCGGGCGTGTTCCGCTCCCGCCGTCAATTCTTTCATGGTTCCTTCACTGGGCGGCTGGGTCGGCTCCTTGTCCGGCGGGGGAATCAGGAAGACGAAGATATCCCCCTGCCGATTGATGGTGGCAGGCTGGTCCAGCTGCATGAATGCCCGTGTTCCGTACACGGCTTCACCGTTGATGTTGAGCCATCGGCCTACGCCGCGCATGGTGGCGGCCACTTTTTCCGGAATGGTGCCGTCCGCCATGGGATTGACGTTCAGCAGAAGATTGCCTCCCTTGGTAACGCATTCCACCAGTTTTTCAATGATGGTTTCCGGAGATTTGATGTTGGTGTCGTAGCGGTTGTAGCCCCATTTGTCGCTTACCGTCATGCAGGATTCCCAGTCCACGCCGGGATATCCGCGCCGGGGGATGAAGCGTTCCGGGGTAATATAGTCCCCGCAGCGCAGGTCCAGCGTGCCGGCCTGGTTTTTGTTCAGGCCGGAATAAGCGTACAGGCGGTTGTTCATGATGACGCCGGGATTGATGGAGCGCACCATGTCCATCAGTTCCGGCGCCTTCCAGCCTTTGGCCCCCTCCATGGCTCCCTGGGAGTAATCCCACCACATGATGTCGATGGGCGCGTAACGGGTCATCAGCTCCCGGACCTGGGCGTGCAGGTATTTCTGGTAAGCGGCGTGGTCGCGGGGAATGTTTTTCCTGTTAAGCATTGCCGCCTGTCCCGCAGGGTAGCAGAGGTCCGGGCAGATGGTGTTGTCATAGGACGGGTGATGCCAGTCAATGACGGAGTGGTAGAGGCCCACTTTCAGGCCGCGCTTGCGGCAGGAGTCCACATATTCGCGGATGATATCCCGGTTCACGGCGCTTTTGGCGTCGTAATCCGTCAAGGCGCTGTCGAACAGGCCGAAGCCTTCATGGTGCTTGCTGGTGAGCACTACATATTGGCAGCCCGCATCCCGGGCGAGCTGGGCCCATTCTTCCGTCAGGCCTTCCCTGGGCTTGAACAGGGGCAGAGCTTCCGCGGCGTAGGTATCTGTATCCACTTCCACGTTTTTTTGAATCCATTCGGAACCTCCGGGCCTGCCTTTCCATTCCCCGGCCAATCCGGAATACAGGCCGTAATGGATGAACATGCCGAATTTGGCATCCCTCCACCATTCCATGCGCCGGTTGCGTTCCCCCGCCGTTTCCCTGACAGCGGCATGGTTGGCATCCGCAGGGAGGGGGCGGCCGGGCGCTGCTGCCGAAAATTCCGCGGGAACGGTGGCCGGGGAACCCTGCTTCATTCCGCCGTCGCGCAGCCGGGCTGCGAACTGTTCGTCCAGGGCCAGCGCAGGCTGTCCGTTTTCCGTAATGATTTTAGTGGCGGACTGCTGGGCCGGGGCGGGAAGTCCCAGAGTGACGGCCAGGGCGGCAATCGTGGCTATGTTCATGGTTGTTCAGAATGGTGTGAGGCTGGGGGGGAAGGCTGGGGGGGAAGGCTGAACCTGCTTAAATGACGTCCGTATCCGCGTAGCTGCCCAGAATCTTCAGCATGGAGCAGTGCTGCTCCAGCTCCGGAAGGGTTTCCCGTAAGGGGGATTCCTGAATGTGGCCGGCGGCATCTATGTAAAAGACGTATTCCCAGTTGATGACTTTGGACGGGCGGGATTCAATGCGTATCAGGTTATTGTTGTGCCGCTGGAAGCAGTTGACTACTTCCGCCAGGGTGCCGGGTTTATGCTGGATGCGGATGAGCAGGGAGGTGCGGTCCCTGCCGCTGGGCTGCGTTTCCTGGCGTCCGATGACGGCAAAACGGGTGGTGTTGCAGGACTGGTCCTGCACGTCTTCTTCCAGGATGTTCAGGCCGAACAATTCCGCGGCCAGCGGACAGCCGAGGGATGCCGCGCCCATGGCGGCGTTCTCCTTGGCAAGAATGCTGGCTTTCGTGGTGGAGGACGTTTCCACGAGTTCCGCGTTTGGGAAATGCCGCTGGATCCAGTTCCGCGTCTGGCCGAGAACCTGGGGGTGGGAATACAGGATGCGGATGTGTTCCCGCGGAATATCCGCCATCAGGCTGTTGCGGATGTTCAGATTGATTTGAGCGCAGATTTTGAGGGGAGAGGTGACGAAAAGATCCATCACGGCGGTGACGGAGCCTTCCGAAGAGTTTTCCACGGGAACTACGCCGTACTGGGCCTTCCCCCGGTCCACCATGTCAAACACGTCCTTGAAGCTCTGGCACGGAATGAGTTCGCAGCTTTTTCCGAACTGCTTGAGGGCCGCCTGGTGGCTCCAGGTTCCTTTGGGGCCCAGGTAGGCAATGGTCAGGCCGCCTTCCAGAAAGAAGGAGCAGGAAATGATTTCACGGTAAATAGCCTGGAGGGAGGCTTCCGGCAGCACGCCCGCATTCAGGCGGTTCAATTTGTTGAGCAGGGCCGTTTCCCGTTCGGGAACGAAGATGGGGGAATTTTTTTCCTTTTTAATGCGGCCGACTTCATGCACCCATTCGGCGCGTTTTTTTAACAGCTCTACAATTCGGGCGTCCACCTCGTCAATGGCCAGACGCGCTTTTGTCAGGGCGATGGTCTGTTCATCCGTATTTCCGCTTTTTTGCTGCCTGGGGGGATTGTCCGGAGAGGCGTCCTCCCCGTGGTGCGTGGTCTCCATGTCTCTGTGAAAGCTGTGTGGTTAAAGCCGTGTCAGGGTAGCGGTTCCGGGGGGGCAAATCAAGATTAAAGGGGAGGTCTCCGCCGCGGATTCTTCTTGCATGCCCGGAAGATGCCGGGCAGGTTCATTTCTCCTTGATTGATGAAAAGAATATTGTTCCCGGCTGACTGTGACCGTGGACGCTCCTGCCGGAAAGGGGGCGTAAGAAGGTGAACGGCGGGTCTGTTGCCGCATCTTTGTCCGCAAGGATGGTGTCGCCGGATGACGGCGGATTGCTGACGAAGGCCGGGCCAGCTCTGGGATTTGAATATGGCGCTTTCCCGTATTCTGTCCGTTGAAGCGGCTTCCGCTGCCGGGAAATGGCGGGGAGGTTTAGTTCCGTCCCCCGTCTTCCTGTACCGGGCGCGGCTCCGGGATGGCCCCGTAAAGCCCGTTGGGGAAGAGCTGGAGCCACGGCGTGTATTCCGGCGGGACGGGCGCTTCGAAATCCATGCGCTTTCCCGTGCGCGGGTGGTCGAAGCCCAGCCGCCACGCGTGGAGCATGAGTCTGCCGGGTTTTGCCTTTTCACGGGAAGGGCCATAACCGGCAAATGCATCAATCGCGTTTTTTTCAGCTCTGCACATTCATTGCATCTGAATGCAAAAAGCTCTCCCTTTCGGGAGAGCTGGCATCGCGCAGCGATGACTGAGAGGGT
>OMAY01000190.1_pt1 | contig 39462 bp, 47 predicted proteins | sample 1673611 | NCBI WGS metagenome assembly OMAY01 (sample SAMEA103958117, study PRJEB25191) | human gut metagenome | biome: human-associated habitat [ENVO:00009003]; feature: intestine environment [ENVO:2100002]; material: feces | place: Germany | collected 2013/2015
TCAATAGTAAAGTGCTGACCCGTAAAACGAACGGGCAATTTCTTTTTTGTCATTAGTAACTTCTTACAGGTGAATACTTGTATTATATTTAATAAACATTTTAGTCCAACCTACGAAAAAGCGTGAACTACAAAGCCACACTCTTACTTGAAGGTCGTAGGAAACCATAGATGCAGATGTAACAATAGTAGCCCACGCTATATGCGTGAGAACCACTATGCTATCCTTGCATCTAATTGAAAATTTCCTACGTTTTCAAGTACAAGATAAGCATAACGCTTCTTCTTAATTCTAATATGTTTTGGAAAGAGTAGCCTCAATCCAATACAAAAGTATGAAAAATCCGTGATATACCATTCTACTATCACGGATTTTTTTGATTTACAGTTTCATACTTCTATTCTGTCTTGGCTTCGGTATTCCGATGGCTTCTCTAAACTCATTCATCTTCTTTCTGAACCAGTTCACGTGAGAAACCCCGTCTATCTTGAAATCGAATTTACCGTTTTCATCCTGTTTGATAGAGCAGACGGAGTGTCGGGTATCAAAACTTCGGTTAAATTCGGAAGAATAGAGTTCGCCTTTTATCCCGACCTCCTTGAACTCGCATAGTCTTCTGATTATTCCGTCATTGAACTTCAATCGGTCACGCAGGAAGTTTATTATAGGCATCAGCTTCTCCACATATGGAAAGTAGCGTCTGACAAAATCCGCAAACTCCGACAGCTTGCGGTGCTGTTGCTCGTAAGCGTTTCTTATCTCCTGTATCTGCTTGGCTTGTTGCCGTTCCCGTTGTCGGGCTTCGTTTTCAAGTTCAAGGATGCGGTCTTGCAAATCCTCGTTCCTGCGCTCCAACGATTTCATCTTTCCACTTCCGAAAAGAGAGCCCACACTGCTTGCAAGGGCGGTTGCCGTATCGGTGGCTGCGTTTTTGAGCTTGTCGGTACGGATTTCCGCTTTCACCTGCTTCAGTTCCTCCTGCGCCTCGGCTTTCTTCTCCTGCAACAGTCTGGTTTCAGTTTCGAGGACTTCATTCTTCTTTTTCAAGTCCCTATAATACTGCATGGTGGTGGTGTGCCGTGCTTCCGAACCCCGTACCCCACGCTGCAATCCGTATTTCGCCATCACCCTTGCGTAATTGTCGTGGTAGGCGACCAAGGTCTGGCGGTTGAACAGGTCATCGGCACACAAGCGGACGGAATTTGTTTTCTTGCGGTACTTGCGCTTACCGTCCGTTTGCTCTTTCTTGGCTTTGCGCCTTTCACCCGTCACGATGGGAACAACGGCTGCGTGGATGTGCGGAGTCTTCTCGTCCATGTGCAGATGTGCGGCAACCACATTGTCTTTGCCGAATGTGGCTTGCAGCCATTGGATGCTGTCGTTGCACCATTCATCGAGTTCTCCTTTTTCCTGTATGTTCATCATGTCCTCGTGCGTACCCGACAAAACCACCCGAACGACACGGACTTGGTCGTGTGTGATTTTCCGTCTGATGCCTGCCGTGTTCAGTCTGTGGGCAATCGCTTCATCCCTGCCGTGAACGCCATCGGGGTATTCGACAAGCACCCTGTTCAGATGTGTCCTTGTCGGGTCTGCGTTTTTAGGTATTATCTTTCTCTCTATATGGTCGGACTGCGTGGTGTCCGATGTACCCTTTGCTTTCTTAATGTCCAATGAAAAATATCCCATTTTATTTCTATTTTGCGGTTATCGTTATGTTTCTTCTCTCTGCCTGTGGCATCGGCTCACAGGGTTTATTATGCAAATGAACCCTTGCTGCACTCGGCATAATCCAAACGAGTTTGGCTTCTGCTCTCGTTTGCACAGGGTTTCCAAAGGGATTTCCCTTTGGCTCGATAGGGCGTTTTTAGCGTTACGGAGTAATGCGTGAAGAAAACGCCCTATTGAGCTATGGTATTTCTGTCTAAATACCTTTCGGAAAGCAGACGAGCACATTACAGATGAAATCCCCCTTTCTTTTTCGGTGGCTGCATCATCCGCCTTGCGGATTGGACTTGCTTCTTCTCCTTTATCGGCTCTGCCGATTGGGACAAGGGCTTACCGCACAGGTAGTCGTTCAAGTCCTTATACTCACGATAGTACATTGACTTGTCAAGCAGCCGTTCCCCAAACTTCTCTTTCAGCTTCTTGCAAGTGTTCCGTCCTGCCGTGTCGTTGTCAAGGAAACAGCCGACTTGGGTGTAGGTCTCCAATATGCTTTCCGCTTTTGCAAGATTGGAAACGGAGTTCAATATGATATAGTCCTGTGTGTCCAATCGCGGGTGTTGCGGATTGTTTTCTACTCGGATGGTAAGGAATGAAAGGTAATCCATGAACCCCTCGAACAGGTAACACATACATCGTTGTCCGCCCTGCTGTCGGATATGGGTGATATCTTTCGGGGCGACACATCCCTTGAAGTATCTGTTGCGCACTTCATATCCTCCTGCCATGTTCGGAAAGCCGATGGCAAAATAGGGTTTGTCGGCATTCATAAACCGAAGCTCCCTGCATTCTCTTTTGGCAAGTCCGATGTTTATTCCCCTTTCTTGCAGATAGGCTATAAGAGCAGGGGAGGACAATTCTCCAACCTTTAATCCCTGATAAGTACGATTGTCGGAATGCTGTCTGCCAAAAGAGAACGATGCAGGGCGGATGTATGCTGTCCGCTCCTCTATGCGTCTCAACAGATAGGCTACATCTTCCGAACGGTAGAGTTCCGCTGCCAATGCGAGGATGTTTCCGCCTTTGCCGATGCCGAAGTCATACCATTTTTCAAGCTCGGTGTTTACCTTGAACGATGCGTCCGTTTCTTCCCGTAACGGTGATTTGTACCACAGATTCCTGCCTTGTTGCTTTACAGGCGTATAGCCCAGACTTTGCAGATAGTCCGCCAGTTTGATTTGCTTTACATCTTGGATTGTCATATTACATACGGTTTTGAAGTTGATGAAAATTTGTTGATTTGATGAATTGTCAATGTAATATGTTTATATACAGCCTCGTAACCTCTCAACATCTTCTCAACAAACCGCTCGCCAAAAGAGAAATCCACAAACGGGTGTCGGTGGTCTCTCAACTTCTCTTTTGGCTTGTTGAGATTTTGTTGAGAATGTATATCGTTTATTGTCAGTGTATTTATACCCATATTCAACAATTCAACAGAAAAATGATAGTATTACAGGGATTCGAGTTGCTTCCTTGTGACGGTGTAGAAGCGTCCCACCCTCTTTATCGGCTCATAGTGACAACTTCTGTTGTAATTGCCCTGATAGGTGGTGTAGGTAAGCCCGTTTGGTGCAGGTGTCAGTTTCCAGCACTCCTGCACCACCTTACGCACTTGGTGCTTTTCCGCCTTTACCTGCGAGTGCACCAGCAGTACGACAAGGTCGTTAAGGCAGAATGAAACGCTATCCACATCCATTGCAACCATAATGTCAAGCAGCAGTTCCGACATCTCTATCTCCAGCCGATTGCGGTTGCTACGGATAATCTTCTGCAAGGCTTCTGTATGCAGCAATGTGGGGTTGAACCACATCCGGCTTTCCTTTTCGGTGGACAGTTTTCTGTGTTGCAGGAAATGGAGAAAGGCGGGTATCTCCGCTTTCAGCTTTTGCAGGAAGTCGGTATCATCGGACTGCAAGCGGTCTATCTTGCGCACCCAATAGCGTGTTTCCCCTGCGTCTATGATTACGGGCAGATGCTCGTTGTTGGAACACAGCACGAATTTGGCGAAGAACGCAATCTCATCACGGTCTTTGCCTTTGGCTTCCACCTTATAGGAAAGTGTGGTGCTGAGGTTCTTCAACCGCTCGCTATCCTCCCTGCGGTTGAGCAGCACCTCATCCACCACGATAAGGAGCTTGCCAGCCCAGTCGGAATTGAACTGGCTGCGGAAATCCTCGTTGGTGTTGAAAGTCACATTGTTCTGAAAAAGGGCTTTCAGAAAGTTCAGGAAGGTGCTTTTGCCCGTGTTGCGTTCTTCCGACACCAACAGCAGGATAGGCAACTTCTGAATTGGTTGCAGGTAGAGCAGTTGCAGATAGTCCATCCCCAACTCGTACTGTTCCCCGAAGATGTGCCGTACCAAAGATTGGATATGCGATAAATCGCCCTCCTGCGGTCGGTGGTCTATCGGTTCGTAGAGGTTAAGGAACTTGCCGACCACGGAACGGTAGCCGATGTGTTCGGGTACTGTGCAGAAGCCGTCATACTTGGGAACTCTGCCGATGTAATCCTTGCCGTAATCCTGTCGCAGGGTCTCGTTGTTCCATGCGATGCGTTTCCTTATATACCCTCCGTTCAGTTTGGGCTGCTCCACAATCTTATAGAGCGTTGTCCCCACTCGGATAAACTCTTCCTTTGCCATGCCGCCATCCGATGGCGGTCTGTGGCTGTCCTGTTGTTCGATAGCTGACATAATCAAATGGTTTTAAGTTTGAAAATTACCAGCTGCAAAAATATAATCAATTATCGGATAGGTTGTTATGCAAAACACGGCAGAATGGTGACAAATAGCCCCCGAAACAAAAACTTTCAATGGTTTGGGACAGGAAACGGGTTGTGCAAACGGAAAACTCCCGAAAAGCGAATGTCGGATTACGCTTTTCGGGAGAAAAAATCAGAGCGTCTGTCGTACTGACTTAATGAATTACTGACTTACCGAGTGAATTATGTCAGGCATTCAGCTACGAGAAGTATTCGGATTTGGATATACCGTTGGTATTCAGCGAGAAGAAGATGCTTGTTTTCTCTTTTCGCAGGTACAGTATTTCAAGAACGGCATTGCGTACCCGTTCCGCTCCGAATGTGCCGATATGGAAAGCGAGGGTAACTATCGCTTCAAGGTTGTAAACCTCCATACAGCAATTATCGGATACCCGTATGCTTCGCCTTATCCCGTATTCCCTTAAAACTCCGCTCTTGCAAAGAGCCTTCAGCCCTGCACGGAATGTCGGGGCGGTTACTCCGAACAGGTCGCAAAGTTCCCATTCGCTCATGGCGGTTGCGCTAATGTCGGTCGGCATGATGATGTTGCCGTTACCGTCTGTTGTTATGATGCTTCGTTTCATGGCTATGCTTGGTTATGGGGTTACACTTCCGAACGATGCGTTCAGCTTGTTGCCGAACATCGTCAGGTCATTGTCAAGTTTCTGCGTGGTTATCTTCGCATAGATTTGAGTCGTGACAATGTTCGTGTGTCCCAGAACACGGCTCACGCTTTCAATGGGCATCCCCTTGCTAAGAGCCAGTGTTCCAAACGTATGACGAGCGCAATGGTAGGAGATTTGCTTCTCTATTCCGCATTCCGCCATTACCTTTTTCAGCTGTTTGCACATCGTCCAATAGTTGATTTTCCCGAAAACCAGCTTGTCTTCCGACAGATACTTGTACCGTTCGATTATCTGCAAGGGAATATCCAGCAGCTTCACTTGGAACGGGACATTTGTCTTGTGCCGTTTCGACAATATCCATTTCTCACCATTCACCTCCACTATTTCATCCGTTGTGAGTTCTTTCATATCCACGAAAGACAAGGCGGTGAAACAGGCGAAAATAAACAGATCCCGCACCAATGCGAGGGTGGGGTTGTCAAACTCGTGCGCCATGATTCTTTTGATTTCGTCCTCTGTCAGATACTCCCGTTCCTTAACATTCGGGCTGATATGGAACTGCGCAAACGGATTTCTCGGTATCAGTCCGTTATAGTGCGCACGCATGACCACCCCTTTCAGCCACATGCAGTTCAGCCAGATGGTGGCGTTTTTCAGTCCCCGTTCAGCCGTAAGATAAGCCGCAAACTCCTTGATGAAGTCGGGTGTAAGTTCCAGCATGGACATGTCCGTCCGTCTGTAGAATGACTTGATAAAGGCTGCGACATAGTTCCTTGCCCTTACCATGACCTTGTACGTGCCGATGCTGCGGTCTTTACCGACACGTTTCAGGAAGTTGGCGCAATCCTTGTCAAAAGCCTTTATCAGTGTCTCATACTCGCTTCCTACCCCTTGGTAGGCATTGCGCACCATTTCAGCCGTTACGTATGCCTCTCGGTCGGATATGCGCTGATAGTGCTTGATGATTTGCGCCTTGATGTTGTCCAATGCCAGATTGACGTTCCGTGCTTCGGCACTCTTGCCTTTGGCTCGGTTGCCTTTCGCATCCCAAAGGGTTTTCGGGATGGTCTGCTTGCAGCTGAACTGTGCCACAGTACCGTTGATTGTCACTCGTCCCATGATGGGGACAATACCGTCTTTCTCCTTGCTGCCGTTCACGTAGAACAGCACTTTGAATGTACTTCTTGCCATACTCGTTTTTTTTGTTTGCAAAGTTAAATATCAACGAGTTAGACCTTGATACGCAAATCGGTGACAAACGGTGCAATAGCATCTCTCATATATGTTAAATATTACTCTTTCACGGGTAATGATTTAGTAACGAAACAACGTCCATTATCCGCATTTTTTGTGCTGAAACTAACTGATTATAGATTTTGACAAACAAACAAAATACTGATAATCACGTAAATTCAACACTCTTTTTCCCTCCTTAAAAATGGATGCAACCAATGACATCACCGTCTTTTTTTACGACAATATAACCTCCATTGGCATTGAAACAACCATCCCACGGAGAAGACACTGTCATGCCGAGAGCGAAAGCTAAAAGGAACTGCTTGATTTTGTACGCATACACTGGCTGTCCTTCCGGACTATTGATGTGTAAGGGATCATCTTGCGCAACTTTCTGGGTTGCGACTGAAACTTCACTTCCTTGACCTGAATAATATTTATCCATACATTCAGCGATGATACGAGCCATGCCCAAATCAAGCATAGTAAGATTATTTCTGAGAGTTTCGCCCGAAATTTTTGAAACAATTTTATTTTTCGATAATCAGGCGTCCCTGATAGCTTACATCGAAAGCGCCGGCGCAGGTGAAGGTAACCGTCAGCTCGGTCCTTGCGGCCTCGCCCGTGAGGTTGGTGATTACGTATTTGGCGAAGGGCGTGCCCTTGATTTCCGGTGTGACCGAGGCGGCGCTCAAGTCAATGGTTTTTTCCTCGCCTGTGTAGGAAATACCCGGTACTTCCATTTCGAGGGCGGGCATTTCGGCGGCGAAGCGGGTTTCGTGCATCAGGATTCGCACCTTGCCTTCGCCGTCGGCAACCAGTTCGAAGAGAGCTTTCCCGTCGGTGAACGTGGCGCCCGAGGCGACCGTCGTGACGGTCGAGGTGCCGAAGAAAAGCATGTTGGCCGTGACGGTTCCGTCGTTGATCGAGGTGTTTTCCGTGGCATACGTATACCCGTCGGGGAGTTCCGGGGTAGGATCGGGATCGCCGGTGCAGCCATCCGAGCAACTGCTCAAAGCAGCCGAGGCGAGCAGGGAGAAGGGGAGGAGAAACGTGAAGAATTTTTTCATAGTATGGAATTTTATAGGGTGATGCTCAATGAAACGCCGAAAGTGCGTGGCCGGCCCCGCTGCAGGAACGAGTTGCCGATCGACATGAAATAGAATGTATCGTAGCGGGTGTCGGTCAGGTTGCGTCCCCAGACATCGACGGCCCAGTGGCGGTGTTCGAAGCGAATCGAGGCTTCCAGCAGGGCGTAGAAGGGTTGCGAGAAGGTGTTCGCTTCGTTCCAGTAGATTCGGCCCGCACCGTTGGCAGCCACTCGGAAGATGACGTATTCGAGCCAGTTCCAGCCCGTGCGGAGCGTATAGGACGCTCCGGCGTAGAGCGTGTGCTGCGGGGCGTAGGGGATGAAGTTGCCAGCGTAGTCGGCTTTGCCCGTATCGAATTTGACGAACGTGGCGCGGGTGTAGCCGTAGGCGACTTGCAGGTCGAGGTTTCGCCAGAGGGTAGCCAGCAGCGACGCTTCGCCGCCGAAGCTGCGCGTGCGGCCGGCGTTAGTCATCAGACGGCCCGTGACCTGTCCTTCGGGGAAGACCGTGAGCTGCTGGTCGCGGCAGTCGATGTAGAAGAGCGCCAGATCGGCCTGCACCTTGTGCGAAGGGGTCGAGAGGTGGGCACCCACCTCGTAGTTCCAGCTTTTCTCGGGTTTGTAGGTCACCACGTCGGCCACGTCGTAGAGCGAGCCGAATCCCATCTGTTTCATCACTTGCTGCTGCAGGACATCCGAGAACATCTGGGTATTGAATCCGCCGGCCTTGTAGCCTTTGCTGACGGTGGCGTAGAGCGTGTTACGCCGTGAGCTGCCCATCCGGTAGAGCACCGATATTTTGGGAAGTATCTCCGTGAAGGATTGTTTGAGCGTACCCGGCTGATCGACCAGAATAGCATGGGGATAGCTCGTGCCGTCGGGTGTTTGGGTCGTGTAGGTGGCTTCGGCATAGCTTCGGTAGTGGAGCTTCGAAGCCTCGAAATCAACGCGCAGGCCTGCCGTGAAGCGCCATCGGCCGGCGTCGTAGGTGGATTCGTGGTAGAGGGCCGCTCCGTAGTCGGGCGTGCGGAAGCGGCTGTCGAGCAGGAACGTATCTTCGCCCCATTCGGCGTGAATCCCCTGCGGCTCGAAACGATCGAGGATCAGGTTGCGGATGCCGTCCTCCTTGAAGAGCACCGGTGCGTGCATGCTGGTATGGCGGTAGAAGCCGAAAGCACCGAGGAGCCAGCGGTAGGCTTTGTCGTCGGGGGAGCGGAACACGAGGTCTTCGGTCACGGCGTGCTCCCGGCGGGCCTGTGTCAGTGTAAAATAGGAGAGCGGCAGGAAATCCTGGTCGAGGTTCATCCGGTCGTCGAGGTACTGATAGCTGGTGATGCTCGCTACGGAGAATTTCTCTCCTTCGTAGCGGATCGTCAGTCCGTCGTTGAAGTTCGTGCGGCGGTAATCGCTCGGGTCGTTGTAAGCGATCTGGCCGGTTTCGACATAGGCGTAAGGGTAGCCGCCCTGTTCCAGCTTGACGAACGAGAAGGTGTTGTCGATACGAAGTCCGTGCAGGTTGCGGTACTGTACCTTGAACCGGCCGCCGCCGCTTCTCTCCCAGTCGCATTTTTCACCGGTATAGAGGTTCTTGAAGAAGCCGTCGGTCTTGGAATAGTAGGCTCCGACCGAGAAGCCGACCCGTTCGCTTGTTTTGTAGTAGGTCGAAATCCGGTATTTCTGCGTGTTGCCGCTGCCGTATTCCATGCCCAGCCGCACTCCTTCGAAGGTGAAGGGCGACAGGGTATAGACGTTTATTACGCCGCCCATCGTGTTGCGTCCGAACAGCGTGCTCTGGGGGCCGCGCAGCACTTCGATCCGCTCGATGTCCGTCAAATCGAAGTCGTAGGCGTCCTTGTTCAGGTAGGGGATGTTGTCGATGTTGAGTCCCATCACCGGTTGGTCGATGCGGGCGCCCAGTCCCCGGATGTAGATCGAAGAGGTCATGCGCGAGCCGTAGTCCGGGATGTGGAAGTTGGGAACCACCTGCGAAACCTCTTTCAGGGCTGCGACGTGCCGCCGTTCCAGATCCGTGCGTCCGATTACGGAAGCCGTTACGGGTTGGTTGCGCAGGTTGAGGCCCTGTTTGATGGCCGTGACCTGGATGTCCTCCACCTGGATAACGGAGTCCGCCAGTGCCGGAGTGGAGTCTTCCGGCAACGCAGGGGCGGCACATACGCTCATGGCGTGCAGGAGTATGCACGCCGACAGAAAGATGATATGGATCGCCTGGCGGATCATCGGATCGTTTCGAACGGCAAAAACGGCGCAGACCGTAGAGTCCGTCGGTTTTCTCCGATTTCGCCGGAGCGCCGCGTTCGCTTTTACCGCGATTGTTCGAGGACAAAGGAACGATATTCCGATCGTTTTTGCAACCCTCATTTATGAGGAGTGCGGATGTCGCTTTCGTCCACGTAGCCCATGCTGACGGCGCAGATGACGAGTGCGGCGACGGACTGTACGCCGAGCTTCTGCATGATGTTGCGGCGGTGGGAGATGACGGTCGTGAGCCCGATTTGCAGCCGGTCGGCGATCTGTTTGTTCAGCAAACCCTGAGCGATGAGCGTCAGCACTTCCGTTTCGCGTACGGAGAGCAGGTTGGCGGCCGGAGCGCCGTTCTGTCGGGGAAGGGCATGGTCGGGTCGGGGCGCTTCGCTGCGCAGGCACAGCAGATCGTGTACCAGTCGTTCTTCGCCGCCGAAGATATCGATCTGGCGCATTCGGGCGAACTGGGCCGAATACCCTTTGCCCAGCAGGATCGTCTTGTGACTGTTTTCCAGGAAGAAGGTGCGGTGGCGCATGAAAACCTGCATGGCGGCGAAATAGTGGAAATAACGCTCCGGTCCGGATGCGATGAATTCGGTGAAGCTGTCGAACACGGCGATCTCTCCCGGAGGACCTACCTTTTCGAGAATCGTCCGCAGGCCCAGCCCGATCAGGATGTTGGGCGTAATGACGGCGATGGCCGGTTTTGTCGGGGGACAGCTCATTCGTGGTGGTAGGGTTCGTTGTTCAGGATAGTGAAAGCCCGGTATATCTGTTCGGCGAAGATGGCTCGCACGATCTGGTGCGAGAAGGTCATCTTCGAGAGCGACAGCTTGGCGTCGGCTCGTGCATATACCTCGTCGGAGAATCCGTAGGGGCCGCCGATGACCATGACCAGCCGCCGGATGCCGCTCGCCATGCGTTTTTGCAGCCAGTAGGCGAAGTCGATCGAACGGTATTCGTCGCCCCGTTCGTCGAGCAGCACCACGTAATCCCCGTCGCCGAACTGACGCAGGAGGCTGGCGCCCTCGGTCATGCGCTGTTGTTTGGCCGAGAGGTTCTTGGTGTTTTTTACGTCGGGCAGGACCGTGACGGCGAAACGGCAATAGAAATTGATTCGCCGGGCATACATGGCCAGCAGCGATTCGATCTCCTTGGAGTCCGTTTTTCCGATTACGATCAGTTCGATGTTCACGTTGGTTGGTTTATGGTCGTCCTGCCGGCGGCTTTTGGCGGCGGAGCGGCGAGAGGTTGTTTCTGCGTCCGGCGATTCGCCGACAGGCATGACGGTTTCCGGTCGAATGTGCGGCCGGGGTACGTTACGGTTTTCAGGGGACTATTTCCAGGTCCGTATTCCACTCTCCGTCGGCATCGATGCAGATTACGGGACGCGAAGGTTCCACGGATTTGAGCCACTGATAGGCTTTGTACATATTATATCCGTTGCCCGACTCTCCGCCCAGAGCGAATCCGATGATGCAGGTGTGGTTGCGGGAGCGGTAGTACATGTTCCGCACGCGTTCGAGATATTCGTCCGCAAGACGCGGATCGTTGCTCGGTGTGCCGCCTGTGGTGCGGTCGTCGCGCTTTTCCGGAGCGTTGATATTGGCCTGATCGATCACGAAGAGGCCCAGTTCGTCGCACAGATTGTAAAACCAGTAGGGTTGAGGCGCATTGGGCCAGATGGTATTGATCCCTTTTTTCTTGAGCGCCAGTAGTTCTTTGCACGTGGCAGCGGCGTCCGCTGCCGCGTTGTATCTTTCGGAAACGATCGTGACAGGTTTGTCGAAACGGGTAATCTTCCCGTCTTTCATCTCCGTCTTTCCGAATCCTACTTTGAGGGGGATGTACTCCTTGAAGACTCCCTTGCGTTTGGTGTAGAGCATGACCCGGTAGAGCGGGGCGGCGCCTTTGGCTCCCCAGCTATTTTCGTAGGTGTGATAAATGTAGGGCGAGAAGCGTACCGTGTCGAGCGAGCGTCCGGGAACGGTTATGTCGTTTACGCTGAAATCGAGCAGCTTGCCGTTGGGGGCGTAAATGTCGAACCCGACGGTGATCGGTTCCTCGTAGTTGTAGCCGTTCTGCACGATCACCTCCAGGTCGAGCACGCCGAATTTGCGGGTCGAATCGGGGATCAGCGCTACGTTGAAATCGCGTATGCTGCGTTTCTCCTGGGCGAAAAGATAACTGTTGGTAAACGGTTTTACCGGGGTCGGAGTGAAACCTTTTTGCAATTCGGGCGTATTACTTTCGTGCAGTTCCAGTAAAATGATGTTATCGCCCTGTTTGACGTAGGGGGTAAGGTCGAAGTCGGCCGGAGCGAAAGGGTCTTCGACCACGGCTACGGTGCGGTCATTGACGCGGAGCGTGTAGGCCGTGCCCGTGTTTTCGAGATGGAGGTAGATGAACGAGTCGAACCAACCGTTCGGAAGATTGACCACATCCCCGATTCCGAGCACCTCTTCCCCGTCGTTCAGAAGCCCGGGGGCGAAAACCAGGTATTTGTCGGTGTTTTTCCGGTTGAGCGCATCGGCGTCTTCGCGGGTGTCGAACGGGACGAATTCGGAACGGTGGATGCGTCCCCCGTCTTGTCCGTAAACGGCCCCGGCATAACACAGGACGGCGATTGCGAGGAAAATTCGTTTCATGGCGGAATTGTACTATAATGCGATTGACAAAGGTACTTTTTTTTTGACAAATCACAAATATATCCTATCTTTGTCTATCTTTAAGAATGAGTAAAAACAAGAAGAAATTACCGAACGTATGAAAAGCTTGAGAATCGCAGAATTGCTGCAGTCGCCGGCGACGGACGCCGAGGTCGTTGTGAAAGGTTGGGTCAGAACCAAACGTGGAAATAAGAACGTGGCTTTCATCGCCCTGAACGACGGATCGTGTGTGGCGAATATGCAGGTTGTGGTCGATCTGGCGAAATTCGACGAGGAGCTGCTCCGTAAGGTGACTACCGGAGCCTGTCTGCGTGTGGACGGACGCTTGGTCGCTTCGTGCGGTGCGGGACAGGGTGTCGAGGTGCAGGCCGAGAAGATCGAGATATACGGTACGGCGGATCCCGAAACCTATCCTTTGCAGAAGAAGGGACATTCGCTCGAATTCCTGCGCGACATCGCTTATCTGCGTCCCCGTACCAACACGTTCGGTGCGATTTTCCGCATCCGTCACGCGATGGCCTATGCGATACATAAATATTTCAACGACAAAGGTTTCTATTACCTGCATACGCCGCTGATCACCGCTTCGGACTGCGAAGGCGCCGGGGCGATGTTCCAGGTGACGACGCTCGATCTGAACAACCTGCCCAAAACCGAAGAGGGGGCCGTGGACTATTCGCAGGACTTTTTCGGCCGTCCGTGCAGCCTGACCGTGTCCGGCCAGCTCGAAGGCGAGTTGGGAGCTTTGTCGCTGGGGCAGATCTATACTTTCGGCCCGACGTTCCGTGCCGAAAACTCCAATACGCCGCGCCACCTCTCCGAGTTCTGGATGATCGAGCCGGAAATGGCCTTTTACGAGCTGGAGGACAACATGGAGCTGGCCGAGGATTTCCTGAAATACCTGATCCGCTACGCGTTGGAGAACTGCCGCGAGGATCTGGAGTTCATGAACAAGATGTGGGACAACGGTCTGATCGAGCGGCTCAACTTCGTGTTGAACCACGAATTCAAGCGGCTGGATTACACCGAGGGCGTGGAGATTCTCAAGGCTTCGGGCCGCAAGTTCGAATTCCCCTGCGACTGGGGGTGCGACTTGCAGTCGGAACACGAACGCTATCTGGTCGAGGAGCACTTCAAGCGTCCGGTGATCCTTATCAACTATCCGAAGCAGATCAAGGCTTTCTACATGAAGCAGAACGAGGATGGAAAGACCGTCCGTGCGATGGACGTGCTGTTCCCGAAGATCGGCGAGATTATCGGCGGTTCGGAGCGCGAGGCCGACTACGAAAAACTTTCGGCCCGTGTACACGAACTGGGTATGAACGAGAAAGAACTCTGGTGGTATCTCGACACCCGTCGTTTCGGAACATGTCCGCATAGTGGTTTCGGTTTGGGTTTCGAGCGTTTGATTTTGTTCGTCACCGGAATGCAGAACATCCGCGATGTCATTCCTTTCCCCCGTACCCCGAAGAACGCAGAGTTCTAAACCTGTTGCTCTCCTGCGTGGGAGACAGATATAAGAGAAGGATGCCTCAACGGCACACCCTTTTTTCGGACACAACTTTTGTGATTAGGAAAAATAGTTGATTGATAACGAGTTAGTAAATGACACAAGTACGGATTTATCCGTATAAACATTATTTCGCTAAGGAAACTACTCTTTTCATGTAGGTTTCTATGTAGGTTAATTAATACCAATTGATTCCTACTAATGCGAATTAATAATAAGTCATTAACTAACTCGTTATCAGTCTATGTACACGATTAACATCAGGGGTAAGCAGAACCCGAAAGACACCAAGATGGTCAAGCTGGAGATAATTTTCTTCAAGACCGGTTACGCCCGTGTGCCGAAGGTTATAAACATCACAGGGCTATTAAAAGACTGGGATGTCAAGTCTCAGAGTTTCCGTGTAGGGAGTGCGGAGGCCACTACCAAGAACAAACTGCTTTTCGATTTGCGAACCAAATATCTGCATGTCGCCGATACCTGGGAGATGGAAGGCAGGAACTGGTCGCCCGTCCAGCTATCACATTGCTTCGATGAAATCAAGGCGGCCAAACCCGAGGTCAAAGTAAAGAGTGTCCAGCAGATGATCGATTATCTTGAAGAGACATTCAAAAACAAGAAACGCATCAAGAACGGTCAGATTGTCGACAGCACGACCAATGCTAAACGGTATGTCTATCTCAAGCGTGAACTGCAGGCGTTTACAAAGGAAAAATATGAAAAAGCCTTTTCCTCTTATTTCTTTACGGATATTACAGAAGAGTTTCTTCTTGACTTTGCGTTTTGGCTTAAAGAAAGAGGTATCAGAAATGGCAACAAGGCCGGACTTACACACAAACTAAGGTTGCTCCGTGCCGTATGCAGGCAGGCAGAAAAGAAAGAGATGTACGGGGTGAATATGGATAACTTCCTCTGTCTCGGTGATGATATTAATTGGCCGGAAACCACTTCAAGAGCAGTTCCGGAAACAGTCATAGCTAAAATCGCAAATGTTGACCGTACCTTGTTTACGAAAAAAGAGCAGTTGCATCTTGATTTGTTCCTGTTCAGCTACTATACCGGAGGTATGGCGAATGTCGATGTATGTAACCTGACATGGGATTTGGTCCAGGAAGACCGCATCGTCTATGAACGTATCAAGTTTCCCAAAACAGCCAAACCGGAATTACTCAGTAAAGCAAAAGCCATCATGAATAAATACCGTGGGCAAAGTTATGGAAATTATGTATTTCCTGTTTTTACTCATAAACACACGACCACTTCCAAGAAGACTACACGTGTCAAGCAAATTTCCACACGCCTTTCACAAACCTTGACGAAAGCATGCAAGATGCTGCGCATTAAAGAAAACATCACATGGTATTCCGCCCGTGGCTCTTTCATATCGAAGATGGTAGATGCCGGTAATAATCCGTATGTGGTTGCAGAGATGGCTGGTAACAGCCCATTGACCATCTATAAGCATTACTACAAGAATACAAAGCGGGAAGAAATCAAGCGGCAGATGGAAGAAATGTTCTGACCAGACATATCCATAAAGTTGTAAACACCTTGACAATTTCTCTGATGGATAAATCATACGGTGTAATGGCTGTTAAAAGTCATTGATTACCAATGTGATATTTGCAATATTGACAAAATCGCTCTTATTCTCGATTATTTTCATTACCTTTGTGGTCAATAACTTAAATAGAATTTATATGAAAGAATTGGTTTCAAAAATACAGGAAGTATATGCTACATTCTCCACGGATGCGGCACTTCAGATTGAAAAAGGCAACAAGGCCGCAGGGACCCGTGCCCGTAAGACCTCGTTGGAACTGGAAAAACTGATGAAAGAGTTTCGTAAGCTTTCCTTGGAAGAGTCTAAAAAATAACCTTTACACGTCCGGTCGTTATCACATAATGGCCGGTTCTTCTGCAGATGCGGCATAAAAACCATATTGGCAGAACGACATAATAAAATACGGAAAGCGTTAGCTTTTGTCATGCACCGAAATCTGGTAAATTTCACTTATCCGCAGGACAAACAGTTTTCGCCTATGCTTTTGCGTGGGCTTAACTTGTTTGCGGATAGGTTTACCAGAACCTCGGTGCTACGGGTTATGTCCCACGCTTTTTGGTCTTGGTACATTGAATGCTTGACGGGACTCAAGCCAAATACGGAGATATTATGAACGACATGAATCTGATGGATGAACTTTTGAAAATTCCTGCTGATGCAACTGCCGCCACCGTACAAGGCATAGAAATGCTGCTTATCGATGAAAACAAGGCGGGGGCTTTATTGGAGTCGGATCCTAATGACAACACCATCCACGAATGCCTTTTAAGCAACGGCCGTTTCCTGTTCCAATCGGACAATGCCAACCTCGTTGCCCTGTATAAAGTAACAGGATCATCTGAATAACGCTCCTGTTGCATATAATCACCTTATTTGTCTGATTTCATCCTTCCTGCAAAGGCTTTTGACGGCTTGAATGCCGGGATATTGTGGGCAGGCACTATCACCGTGGTATTCCTGCTTATGTTGCGTGCTGTCTTTTCCGCACGGTGCTTGATGATGAAACTGCCGAAGCCGCGAAGATAAACCTCCTCGCCGTTTATCATGGAAGACTTTACGCTATCCATGAATCCTTCGACAACTTGTAACACGACCTGCTTCTCCAGACCGGTCTGCGTTGCTATTTCCCTGACGATATCCGCTTTTGTCATATTAACTCTTGATTAAATACTGTCAATCCGTTCACAAAGATACATCATTTCCTGAAATATCCTCCTTTTACAAACACATATAATAAACATTAGCCGGCGTCCGTCTCTACTCTTTCGATACAAATAGTATCGAAGTATGAAGCTGACACTCAACCGCAAATTCAAAGGTCAGACCTATACCATAGGCGACCTGTCCATCGACGGCAAATTTTTCTGTAATACCATCGAAGATGCCGTGAGGGAACTTCCGGCAACCTGTCCGGATACTCCTCGCGGCCGTTCCTGTACCTGCAAGGAAAAGGTCTATGCCAAGACTGCCATTCCTGCCGGGACTTATAAAGTCACTCTTCAGTACAGTCCCAGGTACAAGAAGAAAATGCCATATCTGCATGATGTGCCGCATTTCCTCGGCATCCTGATCCATTCCGGCAATACCGAAGTCGATTCCGCCGGCTGTATCATCGTGGGAAAGAATACGGTCAAGGGAAAAGTTTTGGAATCCCGTACTACATTCCAAAAACTGTATGCTATACTCGAGTCCGAAAGGGACATAACCATTCAGATTGTATAAATCTAATGGCGGTCAACAGGCTCAAACCACCCAGAAACCTGCGCATCGAGTTCAAACCGTCCCCACGGCAGTATGAACTCTGGAAACTGTTGCAACCGAACTATTGTCCCCATTGTGGCGGGGAGATCGAGCAAATCCTTATCGGTTATGACCAGCAAGGCAACCCTCAGTACAGGCCCCAATGCAGGCATTGCAAGTCGCAGAACCTGCCGCAGCTGATACTGGGAGGCGGAGCGGCCGGCGGCGGAAAATCGTATATCGGCAGCGTTTGGCTGGTGTCTTCATGTATCCGGTTCGAGAATATCCGTGCGGTGGTGGCCCGTAAGACACTCAAGTCGTTGAAGGAATCGACATGGAATACCATCAAGTCGATTCTGAAGGATTGGGGACTGAAAGAGGATACAAACTACAAGATAAACAACCTCGAAGGCACGCTCACATTCTGGAATGACTCGGTCATCATCATGAAGGAGATGGCGGATATCCCCAGCGACCCCAACTTCGAGCGTTTCGGCTCTTCGGAATACACCATCGCCATGGTGGACGAGGTGTCGGAAATCTCGGAACGGGCCGTCGAAGTGCTGTTCTCCCGTCTCCGCTGGAGAACCCATGAGACATTCAAGACTCCGAGAATGCTGCTCACCACCAATCCGACGATTAACTGGGTGCGTTCCCGCTTCGTGCAGGACGAAAACGGAGACAAGGTCATCTGCCGCGAGGGTGAAGCGTATATACCTTTTTCCGTGTTTGACAACCCGAATATCGCTTTCCGTCAGGTGTACGAGGCGGCCCTGAACAAGATCCGGGACCAGGCGACAAAGGAACGCCTGCTCTATGGCAACTGGGATTTCGTGGAAGCCAACGATATGGCGATTTATAACAGTTTCGACGGCTCCCGGCATCTCGTTACCGGACTGAAAGAAAAAGCATACGATCCGACCAAGCCGCTCATCACGGTGTGGGACTTCAATGTTGCCCCCCAAATGTCGGTGCTCTCCGCACAAATAGACTATGAAAACAGGAAGGTCTATATACTGGAAGAGATACTCGGCAAGCCGGAGGAAAAGGAGAACAACACACCTGCGTTGGCACGGAAAGTACGCTTAAAACTTTACCGGGACAAGCATATTGGCGGAGTGGATGTGACCGGTGACCCTTCCGGGTTACAACGCTCCACCACCAACGAGGACGGCATCAACAACTATACCATCATCACGGACACTTTCGGCAGAGGAATCCTGCGACCGAAGGTAAAGCTATTACGCAAGCAGCCTCCGCAGGCTACACGGTGCGAGTTCGTCAACGAGGTATTCGGGGGCTATGAAGGCTGGGAGATACAAATCGATATCAAATGTCGCAAACTTACCCAGGATCTGATTTACCAGCTTCGTAACGAGGACGGTACCAAGAGCAAACAGAAGACCACCGACCCGAAAACCGGTGTCAAATATGAACGGTATGGACACTTGTCCGACTGCCTTGACTACCTGCTCTGTTACTACCTGCGCGACAGCTGGTACAAGTTCAAGAGCGGAGGCGACGGGAACGGGTATGTGGTCTCCACATCGGTAATTCAGGAAGGATTTTCATACTAATAACGGAACAAGGATATGTACAGACGGTTTCTCAATAATGACGACTATCTTGGGATAATTACTCCGGAAGCACTAGCACAACTCACGCGGGGCAATGATGCACGATTCATCCAGGCGGAAGAATCGACGGAGATGAGTATCGTGGAATATTTGTCGGAGAACTACGAGATTGAAAAGGAACTTGCAAAAGGAAAATATATCGCCGAATACGACCGTCGGATTACCTATCCCGTGGGTGTGCATGTCTATTTCGAGGGACAAATCCATGAGGTGATACGCTCCGTCAGCGGCTATCGCAAGCCGGCAACGGTTGTCTATTGGGAAGAGAGTTCTGATATCCGTGTCGATGCGGGACAAGTTGTAAATTATTCCCAGTTCAACACCTATTATCCGGGAGATAAAGTGAATTATAACGGCATTGTTTATACTTGTCTTAATGAAAACGGGTACAAGTTCGATGATATCCGTATCCCGATGGTCGGCGGTTGGATCGAGACGGAAGTCACGTTATGGCAGCCTGTCGAGTATCCTCTGTGGTCAGTCGTTGAATATGAAGGGGCGTTCTATACTTTGATGACGCTTGACTGTTTCGATTGCAATCTTGACCCTATGGTGTCCGACTGTTGGGGAGCCATAGCCGATTACGATTCATCATACAATGCCTATGAGTTGTCGGAACACGAATATGTCGTTTATGACGGACGGGTATTTTACCCGGAAACGGATGTGAACGCGGACACGCCGCAAGTCGGTCTAAACCTATCATTACACGATCCACGAAACTACAACCTCAAGAAGCATATGGTTCGATTGGCTATCTACGAGCTCACGAAACTCATTGCCCCGAATAATGTCAGTGTTGTCCGTATGCGCGATTACGAGGACAGCATGAAATGGCTTAATGATGCCGCCAAATTGCGACTTAATCCACAAATCCCCCGTAAAGTCGATGACACGAAAAAGCCGGTTACCGATTGGCAACTGGCTACTTTCCAAACAGATTATGACCCGTATCGAAACCCGTGGCTGACCTAAATAACAGTAAATACCGCTACCGGATTTGTTGTCGTAGTCTTTACCATGAACAAGAAACGAAATTACTGCTTGTTTGTTAGTTCCGTTTCCACAAGAGCCCCCCTGAACGGGTGGCAAGTTCCTTGTAATATGCCGCCAAAAGAAGATATAAATTTGGCCTTTTAGAATAATCCAATCTGCTATATTCCTTACTGCCTTTGCGGTATTTAATAATCTCAAGACATTGAATAATTATTTACTTGTTTTTGTGCCCGTTGGATTTAGGTTTGAATAAGGCATGAAGTCTTATCACGCACACCAACAATGTTTCATAATCAACATGAAAGTAGAGGCGTTCATCTTTCAGACTACATTGAAAGTGAATCCGATAGCGGCATGAAACGGTTCTCCCTACAGGACGGGCAGATGAGCAACTGCATGCTCTCTGCCCGTTTTCTATGGTACAAGGCAATTATAATAAAGCCATTTTTATTTTTCCCTGAAAAAAGTGTCGGTTATTTCATTGCAGAACAAAACATTTATGTAATTTTGTATTTGAAGAAGTATTCACTCTAATAAACTGATATGTATGACAATGGATACATTGTAAAATGTCGCTCGATTTTAACAAATGATATTTGTTTGAGCGAAGCTTCGCATAAAGCGGACGTTTTTCTTGTGTGCATTAGTTACCTTACATATTCCCTTAAAAAGTGTATTAATAATTTGGCAGTGTGGAAAATTCGTGTAAACACACACACACACACACACACACAATTATCGCGCGTCAATATATAATAAAACATTTAATTTACAATGGATTACCGGAATCAATTATCCGGGGTTATCCTTGTCTTACGACAAAAGTTCCTATAAATACTCATCCTCTGCCATATTGTCTCAAAAAAGGCAGGATATTTTTATGGTCCGACGGTACTGGGGAGCGTTCTCTGCGCCCGAATATCGTCGGTTTTTTGTTTCCACCCATAACAGTCTGAAATCTCTTTTAGTGTTTAAGTATCTATGATTGGAATATATGGAAATAAACAAACCATGCCTGAATCCCAGAAAAAAGAACTTTTTTCCGCAGGTATTACCTATATGGTAAGTGGCGAATATGCCTTTGCCTTCTCCTGTTTCACGCAGGCAGGAAAGTCTGACCTGCCGACACTTTACAACAAGGCGTTATGCTACTACTACCTTTCTCTGTATAATGACTGCCGTTCCCTGCTGTTGGAAGCGGAGAGGCTGCTGCCACCGTTAACGGAACGTCTGCCGGAAAACCTGCCGGAAGCCGTCCTCCGCTGGGAATACGAAAAAAGCCCTGCCGGTTGTCCCATGCCGGAGGATGCTCCCGATAACCTCGCCGCCGTACAACTGTTGAGGCTGAAAGCGAAAGTGTCGGCCAGACTGCACCTGCACACGGAGGTGCGGACTATCCACGCCCGTTTGGGCAATAAATATCAACACATTGAAGAACTGATAAAAAACATACAACCATGAAATACAGTGACATATACAGACTTTATTCGACAAGTCAGCCGAAGGATGCAATTCATCAGGCGCTCCGGGAAGTGCCCGTCGATGACAGCGACGAACAGTACGAAGACCGTTCTCCGTTGCATCTTGCCTGCCAGTATGGAGACACGGAGGGGGTCAAGATACTTCTTGAACGTGATGCCGAACCCAACACGAAGGATGCAAACGGTTCCACCCCGATTCATATCCTCGGCAGAACCAGTGCCGGCTGTGCAGATGAAGACAAACTGAAAGAAATAGCCGTCATGCTCATAGAACAAGGAGCGAATATACCGCGTTCGGCCAAGAATACGACGGCCCTTATCGAGTGCATAAGGAACCGTCATTTCAAGATGGCGGAAGCGATCATAGATTCCGGAGCACGCGTCAACTCAACCGACCTTAACGGCGAGAACGTGCTTTTCGGTTTTTGTGCCGCTTCAGGCGACATCAGAAGGGATATCCGGTTCGCGAAAAAGGAACTGGACGAATCCGTACAATACCGTTACCCCGAAAACAAGATAGAGGAAATCAGGAGCAGGATTGCAAGGCTGGAGGATGATGGCGAAACCGCCTACCGACTTGCCAGAAGGCTTGTTGAAGAAGACAAGGCCGATCCGGAAGACAAGTCAAACAGTGGAAAGACAGCCTGGGATGCCGCCATAGAGAACAAGGCGATGAAGATCGCGGCCTTCCTTTCCGGAAGCGACCCCGATGTTGACGAACTTTCGGCCTTGCACGGCAACATGGACATATTCCAGGCTATGTACATGAAGGATATGGAGGCACTGGATGCCATTCTGCGTTCGGGTGCAGACCTGCAGACGGTGTGTGAGCACAAGGATATGTATGACTTTGAAAGCAAGTCGCCCCTCGCTTGTGCGTTCAGTTGGTTTGACAGCATACAGGATGCTCCGGCCATGATTCTGAACGGCGGAGCGAATCCGAATTACCGTTTCCCGAATGAAGAGACGGCTTTTTCGGTATGGGTGAGTAAGGACTATTTCTGCAAGGATACCGAGGTTTACAAGGGGCTGCTTGACCTGATGAAGGAAAAAGGCTGGAATCCCGAGCTTCCTGTTGATACGGAAGGCAACACGGCACTTGCCCTTTCCTGCCGCCATACCGGCTACAGGTTGGGTAAAACGGCATTCGGTTGGCTGCTCAAGGGAAAGGCCGACCCCAACGCCGCCAATCTTTCCGGCCAAACTCCCATGATGATTCTCTTCGGTGGTCATAAGGCGAACGAAAAATATGTGCCTTACGGCTGGTCAGCCGGTTCTGACGACCCCACGGAAATCCTCGAAAAGCTTCTCGAAGCCGGAGCTGACGTGAACAAGACGGACAACCGGGGAAACACCCTCCTGCATTATGTGGCGGCATGTTGTCGTGACAGCATGGCACAGAAAGCGATTGAACTCCTGCTGGACTTCAAGCTGCCTGACGTAAATGCCGTAAACAATGAAGGCAAAACGGCCATGGACGTGGCGGCAGACTACAACAATGACAATCTCGTAAGACTATTATTGAAATATTCTTAAACAAAGATATATGGACAACAACCAGACATTTCTCAATGCTTGCCGAAACGGGCAGAAAAGCATTGTCCAGATATTCCTGAAAAAGGGAGGAATTGACATCAACAAAAGGGATCAGGAAGGAAACACTGCTCTTTATTATGCCTGTCAGAAAGGTTACAGGGACATAGTGGCTCTGCTTCTTGACAACGATGCCGACGCGTCATGTATCAACAACCGTTCCGAAAGCCCGCTCCACGCGGCGGCACGGAGCGGCAACAAGGAAATCCTCGGGAAGCTGCTCCAGAAGGGGGCCGACATCAACGTGACGGACAATGAAGGACGAACCCCGCTAATATGCCTGCTTGACAACAAGCGTACAGATGCCGCCCTTTTCCTGATGGATCAGGGAGCCGATACGGAGGTCGCCGATGCCTCCGGCCACAAGGCCATCGACTATGCCACAGCCCACGGGCTGCGGGAAGTGGTCGCCCGACTCTCGTGCGGGAATGACCGGGATGCACGTGGCAACACCCCGCTTCATCAGGCCGTGTATAACGGACAGGGTGAAATTGTCCGCACGCTGCTCCTGTCAGACAAGTCCATGCTTGACTCGACGAATGACGGCGGAGAGACTCCGCTGATACTCGCCTGTATGCAGGGGAATCTTGTCATGGTCAACCTTCTTCTCGGGACCGGAGCCGATCCCGGCAAAGCTATGCTGAGCGGCAATGCCCCGATACATTACGCGGCCATTTCAGGTAACCGCTTTATAGGCGAGGCTCTGCTGAAGGCCAAAGCTGCGGTTGACGCACAGAATGACAACGGGGAAACCCCGCTTATTCTTGCAGCCAAGGAGGGCCACAACGATTTTGTGTCCGTCCTGCTTGAATTTCACGCGAATGTTAGCATCTCAGACAACCTCCAGCACACCGCCCTGTACTATGCAGGAGAGCGCGGCTTCAACGAAATCGTGGAAAAACTTCTTGAAAACGGAGCGGAATAAACAGGTAAGATATTCATTAACAAATTTAATATTAGAAAGATATGGCAGAAGAAACCAAGAAGACACCTCAGACACCCGAGGAAATCGCAAGAGAAGCACAGGCTCAGGCCATGAAAGCAGCACTGGAACAGGCGCAAGCCTTGTATGGCAACGTACCCGGATTTGAAGGCACCGACCTGATGAAGATGCATGAAAAGCTGATGCAGGACTCGGCCGAGATGTTCCCGGGAGTTGCGGAGGCACAGGCATACCAGGCAAAGATGATGGCAGAATCCGCCCAGGATCCCGAGGCGATAATGGAGACCTACAGCAAAAACATCGAGTTCGCAGGGAACATGATGCAGCAGGCAATGAATGCCGGATTCATGCCGGAAGGTTTACCGGATTTCTCGGACGGTTTTGACGTATATGCAGGTTGGGAAATCACCCGCAAGGGCGACAACAGCCTGACACCTGAACAGAACAGACTTCTGGCTTATGGGGCACCTCTGTTCCTATACAACGATGACAACGTGGACTCCCTTGAAAGTACAGCAGGCACGGACACCCTTAAGGAAATGCTTGAGGAATGGTGGGAAGTTACTGACAGGAAGAGTGCCCTGGAGACCATCTCATGGCTGCTGAACGAAGGCCAACATGCCGGTGCGGATCCGGCCTTGACTGAAATCCGCCAGCGTGGAATCGAGGCCATCACCGAGGAAGAAAAGGCGGACGAGGACAGCAAGATCGGCGATGCGTTCACGATAGCTGAATTTGTAATGGGAGTAAATGAAACGACGGAAGCGGACCTGCCCGAAACCGTGCTGGCATGGGACCTTGTACGTGCCGTGAACATGGCCCGTTGGGCTTTCATCTGCGGCTACATCAATGAAGACGAAATGTGGGAAGCCATCAGAACCACTGCCGGCATAGCCAAGGAATCCTTCAATTCGTGGGAAGAATACGGCAACAGCTTTGCCGTGGGACGCGGAATATGGAGAGGCGAAACAGATGACTACGAGACTGCGGATGAAGTCGTGGGAGCGCTTCTCAATAAAGAAGATTCCCCTTGGAAGGCAATCGAATGGTAGAATCCGAAAAAAATAGGATCAACAATATCTTAAAAGTTTTACGATTATGGCACTTTTCAAAAATGCAGCAACAGAATGGGAGAAAACCATGACAGAGAATGATCTTGACCAAATGGAAGCACAAGGTCTTGACGTAAGTAAATACAGGGAGAAACTGGCCGCACGGCGTGCAAAGGAGGCCGAAGAAGCCAAGCGAGACAGGGAACTGTACAAGAACCCGACACAGCTTGACAAGATGAAACCGTACATGCAGACGCCACGCAGTTCTGAGACCGAGTTCTTCAAGAAACTTGCAGGAAAGGCACCATGGCTGGGCAAAAGCAAGTGGTTGAGAAAATTCACGGAAGGATATATCGTTTACGCGGGGATTGTCAGTGCCCCGGCAGAGGCGTGGAAAGGCGTGAAGCACAAGGACGACTCTTTCCATGGTATTGGCATATACGCACTGGACAAGGGACACATGAACGATGTGGAATGGCTGAAGAGAGTGATGGAAAAGCTGCGCAACATGTGTGAAGGCAGGCAGCCGGTAGCTCCCGGATGTGAGGGCGTAGTCAGTCTTGCCAAGGAGGAGGACTGCTGGTCAACCGTGAAACTGAGTGGTGAAATCGTGGAAGGCGCCGATGTGGAAGTAAGGAAACTTGTCCTTTATTACAAGGAACTTCCCCAAGGCTATCTTCCTTCAGACGGCATCGTCCCCCACTTCTACTGGGAAGGGACAATCAGAGTCATACCGGCTGAATTGTATGTCTAAATCCATCTGAAAATATGATTATAGCCGTTATATGTATTATCGTGGTACTGCTCATAATTATTTTATGGGCAGTATTCACTAACAACAGCCTTATTGCAAAGAAGAACCGGGTCAAGCAATGCAGAAGCGGTATCTGCGTGGTCCTCAAACAGAGGAATAACCTGATCCCCAATCTTGTCGCATCCGTAAAGGCATACATGGGGCACGAGAATGAGATTCTCACCCGCATTGCCGATTTGCGGTCAAGGGCTTCGAACGCTACAGAGTCCGAGCAGATAAAAAGCGGTACGGAAATGTCCTCGCTTCTGTCAAGACTGAATGTGGCGGTGGAAGACTACCCGGAGCTGAAGGCGAACCAGCAGTTCCTTCATCTTCAGGTCCAGATCGAGGACATGGAGAATGAGCTGCAGGCAATCCGGCGCACCTACAATGCCGCTGCTACCGATTATAACAATTACATTGAAATGTTTCCGTCGTCGATAATCGCATCCTGGCGCAAGCATGAGCAGCAGGAGTTGATAGAGTTCCCGGAAAGTGAGATCAAGGAAGTGAAAGTGGGAGAATTATTCAAGTAAAGCATGGAAGAAAGTCAGAATATAGATTTCAAGGGCATTTCCCTTCACATGAAGAAAGAGATGTCCCGTATCAGGATGCTCCGGATTGTGTTCCGCATCCTGACCTCCATTGTCTATCTGTGTACCGTCGTGTGGTTCGGTTTCTGTATCTTCGGCGGATTCCTCGTGGACCGTACTGACTATGAGACTTCCGTCACCACGGGAAAATACCTCATGATAGGCTTTGCCGTATTTTTTGTACTTCATTTCGCATTCATGAAATGTTTTGCCGCGCTGAACAAGAGGGAAACCTACACGATGGCCCACATCATCTACCTGCTGTTCCCGGGAGCAAGGTACAATCCTTCCGGTTCCATACAGCCGAAAGTCTTTGCGGACAGCCGCCTGTTCGGAACGGCATTGTCATCGGGCAATTCGGTAAGTTCGACCTGTTACGGCCGTCTTGACATTCCCGTCGGAAATGACATGATGACTGTCGTGGATGCCGGTGTGACTTCAGCCAATTCGAAAGATTTCTCGGCCTTCAACTTCCTTGAAGTGCCGTACCAGTATTTTATCCGTCCGATATTCGGAGTCAGGATAGAGAGCACGATGCACAGTTTCAGGGGCATGTTCGGGTGCTGCAAGCTGAACCGCACCTTCAGGGGCTACGTGATGCTGCTGCCCGACCATCTGGAAAACAAAATCGGCTACCTGGCGCAAACAATCCAGGGAATGAAGGAAAAGTACGGGGCAAAATTCGTACATTTGGAAGACCCGGAGTTCGAGAGGCATTTTGCCGTGTACGCGGATGACGAGGTGGAAGCCCGCATGGTGCTCACCCCGGCGATGATGCGGAAGCTGACCGCCCTGCGGAAATCCTTCAGCCGTGACCTGATGCTCTCCTTCAACGGGAACATGTTCTACTACGCATCCGACACTCCGGACGGTTTCTTACGTCCCGGCAGGAAGTCGCTGGATGACGAACATCTGCTGGAACAACTGTACAGGGAGGTGAACTTCTGTCTCACTGTAGAAAATGGAATCAAATAATCAACAATAATCGAAAACGAATAAAAAGAATTACAACATGAGCGAACTTAAAAATCTGTCAGCCATTCTTGAAGGAGGTGCTGTTCCGGCCGGTTATAACGGGAAAGCAATCGGCAAATTGTCTAAGACATACCTCAAACTGGAAAACCGCAAAGTAGTAAACCTCTATCCCATCAGAACCGTGATGCACGAAGACAGCCGCTATTGCCTGTATGCCTGCCCGTTGAAAGGGACTGAAATTGACGAGGCCACCCTTCAGAGCATCAAGGCTGAAGTGGATACGCTGGAAATCGGTGAAATCCGTTATGATTCCGTACAGTCCTGTGGCTATGACTATTACATAGTAGATCCTGATACAGGCCGTCATATACTGACAGGACAACGGGATATGGATTCGGTAATGGAAATAAGCGATCATTATGACGGCGTCATCCTGTTCAGCAAATCGGTATTCTCGCCAAGAAAGGCCAATCAGCTTGATTGTGCCTATGCCTTGATCGGCATTGAAAAACAGCCCAACGAGTTCAAGATAGAGGCTATTCCTAATAGCGCGATAGGCCAAGCACCTACGATACTGGAATTTGAAGCTCCGCAGGAATCGCCTGCTGTCGAAAAATACAGGTCGGCCATGACGGTCCTGTCCATAATCATCACCGCGGCTCTGCTTATCTGGTACTTTTTCATAAAATAATATCACCGAACGAATAACTTCACTAATATCCGAATATGGCTACATTCAATTATTCTTCCAAATCGTCCATCAAGGACAATCTGACTGAAATCCTTGTCGGTGCCGGACTGATAATAGTACCGGTAGTTTATCCTTTCGGTATAAAAGTCGGTACACTTCGCATCCTCGGACCGTTACCAACAGCCATCATCCTTGCCCTTGTCGGACTGTACATGCTGTTCAGAGCCTGGCGGAAGATACATAAGGCCCGCAAGTTGGCTGCCAAAAGCTGTATCATCACGGTTGACGGCGATAAGGTGACATACCCGGTCATCGTGAAAGGAAATGTTGAGATGCGTTCTTTTACATTGTCGGAAATATCCAGTTCAAACTACAATTACGACAATGGTATTCTGACAATCACCCTCGCCAACGGCTCAACGGCCAAATTTGACGTTGATTTCTTTGACGGACTGCCACAGCTTAAAGAATTTGCGGCGCTCTTGAAAAAATAAACCGGTGAGATATGGAATGGTTGGATAAAATAAAGGATTTTCCGAATCTGATACAGCAGGAACCCCGCTACGGCTATCTGGTCGTGGCGGGCCTGCTTCTGATATGGCTTGTCGGTGTCATCTGTGGCTGGAAGTGGACGTATTCCCGTCCGGGTAGTACAGGAGGTAACTTCTGGATGAATCTGCTCGGTCCGAAAACTTTCCGGTTCTGGCTGGGAGTGATTCTTGCCGTCGGGATAGGACTGTCTCTGTACCTGTTCTCTATTTCCGGCAAATAGCTGAGTGCTCTTTCCCGGATGCCACCTGTAAACTTAAAAAGTGATTGAGTATGAAAACAATTCCAATTATAACCTTCTTCCTGTGCACGGTGATGTATGCCCATGCACAGCTTAACATCGTTCCCAAGAACGATGGACTGAAAGAGTACACGGTGACAAATGCCCACCCCTATGACAGCCTGACGAACGTGGAGAAGCGGAGTTTCACTTCCCTTCCGGGACAGACCCTGTACATGCATGGGGTAAAAAATGACAGGAACGGCTACTGGGATGCTTTCTACACGGTCAATTTCCTTACCGGGGATGACCGAACGGTGTACAAGGCGGTCAACATCAGTACCACCCCTTCTAAAGAGGTAGTGGGGAAATATTACGAGGTAGTGAAGGTCTGGACAAAGACAGACTACCTGTCGGCTGGATGCTGCCTGCTGCTCCGTGAAAAAGAAAGCGGTGATGAGATGTATTACAACCCATTCAGGTATCCGCTGAGCATGACCTGTATAGGGTATTATGAGAAACTGAAACGCTTTGTCGGACAGACATTCCTGTCACTTGCCAAGGCCGTCGAGACCGAGGACGGTCAGGTAATCACCCCGGCTGAAGGTGCGGAGTACCGTTGTGTGGACATCGGCCTGAAGATGAACAGTGACGGGGCGTTTCTGCTGATGGAAGGTGCTGACGGTGTCCGTGTGGAAGCATTTCCTATAGGCGGTGACGAGGTGTACGAGTTTGTAAGCACGGCACGTATCGGCCAGCTGGAAAAACGGTACGGCGAGAAATACGGGAAGCTGATTGCCTTCCGCAAGGTCGATACCGGCATGACGAGGGAAATGGTCATCGCCGCGTGGGGCGAACCATACCACAAATCGGAAGTCAAGAAGGAAGGCAGGACTCTGGAGACATTGCGCTTTTCCGACAACCGCTATGTTGAACTGCTTGACGGGGAAGTACAGTATGTGCGCATCTATTGAACGGAGCGCAACCTTTATCTGTAAAGTCACAGGCAGGGCCTGCATTTATCGTATATTAACAGATGAAAGTACCAAGGAATCAGGGTAAAATACCTATCTTGCGCAAGAATCTTCAATAATTGACGACTCAAAAAGAAAGAACTATATGGAAAAGGATAATATCAAAGGATGCTTTGTCTCGTCCGTGTTGCTTTCACAAAATCAATGGGACAAGAAACAGTTCATCCATGACTTCGAGGAAGACTGGGGAATCGTCCTTACCGATGACGACGACAACGGGGACGTACTTGTCGGAATGTTCAGCGGCATGACATTGGCAATAGCCATCATGCCCGGTCCCGTACCCAACGGAGAAGCGGAACACTATGCACAGGGCAACTACCTGTGGAAAGATGCAACAGAAGTGGCACGACAACACGAGGCTCATATCCTCGTATCCGTGACCGGAGACCAATCCAACCTGCTGGAGAGAGCCAAACTGTTCACCAGAGCCACGTCTTCCTGCCTGAAACAGTCCTACGCTACAGCGGTATATACCGACGGTATGGTGTTCCAACCCGAATTTTACAGGGATATGGCCGCACTCCTGCAAGAAGATGAACTGCCCGTCATGGACTGGGTATGGTTCGGCATCTACCGCACACAGAAAGGAATCCCCGGCATCTATACCTACGGACTGAGAAAATTCGGGAAAGAGGAAATCGAAGTGTATGCCCCTGCCGATCTGAGTGACATCCGTGATTTCCTAATGGACATCGTGCATTATATCCTGTCGGATGATGTCACCTTGCAGGACGGGGAAACCATAGGATGCTCCGAAGAACAGAAACTTGCCATCACGCTTAGCGAAGGCATCGCTTTGGACGGCATGACATTGAAACTTGAATATCCGGACGAATGAGAAAGGTAAAGGGAAACATAAGAAAAATGCTTGCGGCCATCGTTCTCACGCTGCTGTGTTGTTCTGCCTTCGCACAGCGGATCGTGGAATCCGGTGACTTGCGAACCACCACGGACGAACAGCATGGAACAGTCGTCCATTATCTGAAGGGCGGAAAACGTCCGCTATCGGGCAAATTCCGTATCTTGCGGGGGCAGGATGAGGAAATAGTGCATTTTTCCAAAGGGGTTATGCAGGGCGAGTACAGGCGTTTCCGCAACGGCAGCCTGCGGGAAAAGGGCAAGTATACCGACGGCAGACGGCATGGTCTGTTCGTTTCCTATCATCAGGACGGAAAGACACCGCAACGGGAAGCACCCATGCAGTACGGGAAGATAGACGGTACGGTAAGGACATGGTTCAGCGACGGGAAGCCGGACATGGTTCAGGAATATAGGCAGGGCAAGCGGAACGGCAAGGAACAACGCTTTGACCCGAAAAGCGGCAAGCAGATCTACGAGGCAAACTATACCGACGACCGGAAAGAGGGAAAACAATGGAAAATCAGCGAGGATACCACCGAGAGATGGGTCAGCAAAACCGTCAGCCACTATAAGAACGGCGAACTGGACGGCCCCTACGAATACACGGCCCACCTACATGGCAAGCTGTACGCCTACAAATCCGGCTCGTACAAGAACGGCTACAAGCACGGTTCGTGGAAAGAAATCGACCGGGACGATATCGCAGTCCAAGGCGAATACACCGAGGGACGCGAGACGGGACACTGGATACGATATGATATCATAAGCGGAGAAATCCTGAACGAGTGGGACCGGTAAAATTTAAAAAACATGGAAATATATACTCCAAAACCCAAAATCAAACTTTCTCCTGTGGTAAGAAACGGGAGAGAATTTGTCGAAGTGACTTTCGGTAATGACAATGACATCCGCTTGTCGCTGTCGAAGGAAGAAAACGTACTGCTTGTCGGTGGCAGAGCTTATCTGCCGGCAGAGAATTTCGTGCTTGCCGAGTTCTTCGACCGCTATGTGAAAATGGCGTTTATAGACTATTCCGCCATCAAGGAAACCGCACCCCGTAAAGAGGAAGACAAACGGCCGCCACTGCCGGAAGGTTATCTGGAAAAACTCCAGCAAGTGCGTTACAGTGACCATACCGTAAGGGTATATACCTCCTATTTCCGCGATTTCCAACAATATTTCGAGGGGCGTAAGATTGAAACGGTTACTCCCGACGAGATAAACGACTACCTGCTGTATCTCATCCATGAGAAAAACATATCCTCCTGCCAGCAAAACCAGCGTATCAACGCCATCAAGTTCTATTACGAGAAAGTTCTCGGTCAGGAACGGCGGTGTTACAAGGTGAACCGTGCCAAACGGGAGAAGACGCTGCCCGACGTGTTGAGCAAGGAGGAAATAAAGAAAATACTCGACGTGACAGTGACAGACCTGCGTTTCTTCTGTATGTTCTCCATACTCTATTCCGCAGGATTGCGCATCAGCGAACTGCTGGAACTGAAACCCGGCGACATCAACGAATCCCGCTCCCTGATACGGGTGCGGCAGGGTAAAGGAAAAAAAGACCGCTACACCCTGCTGTCAAAACCGTTGATGAAAAAGCTGACGGAATATAACAGACTATACAAACCGAAAGTGTGGCTCTTTGAACACAGACCGGGCGAACCTTTCACCGAGAGTATTGTGTCGAAACGGTTGAAGGCTGCGGCTCGGGAAGCGGGAATCACGAAACGGATTTATCCGCACCTGCTGCGCCATTCGTTCGCCACCCACTTGCTGGAGCAAGGAACCGACATCAAAATTGTGAAAGAGCTTATGGGACATAACAACATCAAGACAACGGAAAGGTATGTCCACATAGCCGACACTTTCAAAAGCAATATCAAAAGCCCGTTGGACGACCTGTTGATGGAGGAAGACGAGGTCTGATACTTGAAGAAAATAACAGCCAAATCGGCTGATAGTATAACGTTAGCAATAAAGAAATTAAAATCAGAATTATGTTATCCGAAAAAGTTAAATCATTATTCAGTCAAAAAGGATATATTTCTTTAAGCAAAGAAGAAAGAGCTTCCTATGAGAAAGCTTTAATTGATTTGGGAATACCATTGGAAAGTTCATTCGCTGAGTTCAATTTATCAACGATTGGTCCTACTTTTACTGAACGGGGATATGAATTGTATAATGTATGCTGGTTTAAGATTTATTCAAATGATTTGGACTATGCCATTGAATCAGCTCATGACGAACTGCAACTCCCTGATGAATATCTCCCATTAGACAATTTTGAAGCAGAGGAAGGCTTCTTCTATAATCGTAATACTGAAGAAGTCTTGAAACTCTCTATCGGTCCAGATTTAGAAGATTTTCAAAGTGGAATACTGCATCCACAATGGAAAGATTTCAATTCTTTCTTGGAATGGTTCTTTGAAGTGTAAAAATATTGCTAACACGCAGCACTACCGCTTAAAAGCGGAACGCTGCCGAACATTATTCGCTCTAAAAAGAAAAAAGAAATGAACAACAATGATTTCATAAGGTATTTGAAAAATAATCTGCATAATGCAGGAGATGGTTTGATTCGTCGGATTGGAATTAATTTGACGGAATATAGAATCATTCTGGAACTATCAGTAGAAAGTCCTGAAGGGTGGATTAACCTTGAAATCATTGCAGAGAATATATTGGAATATACTATAAGGCAAAATCGGAATGAGGATTTACAAGTCATCTTTAATATGGATATACAAATAATTGATGGACTATATTGGTTCAATTTAGATTGTGTGGATTCAAATAAAGACACAAATCAAATCCGCACATCCAATTTCTATTTTGTATGTAAAACTTTTAATGTTAGCTTTTTGCCTTATCGAGAGAAATTTAGCGAATAACAAGCGGATAAATCTCCCTTAATGGTCGATTATCCGCCGAACATTAATCGCATGAAACAATGGTAAACATAGATGAATATAAAGAACTCATACAGGAATTCGTATATTGTTTGGCTCGTAAAGACTATCAAGCCGCTAATAACCTCATATTGGATAATAGTGTACCTATTTCTGATTTACGAAGAGTTATAGAAGAATATGGCACTACAATTATGCCAATACCTGAGGCAGCTTTTGAACAGGCCTTGTGCTATCAAATATCTGATGTGCAGGTAGATATATACATTCCTCTATGGAGTGAAGAAGAAGGTCAAAGCGATTTAACTCTTTCGCTTTCTTGCTTTCAAAATGAACATAAGATACAGATAAATGATTTAGAAGTATTGTAAAGCGATTAACAAATGGCTCAACCTCCCCTAAAGGTCGGTTAGCCACCAAACATTAGTAACCCTAAAAAAGAAAGAAAATGAAAAAAGAAGCATCAAAATTGATGACAGAAGAAAAGTTCTGGGCAATTATTAAAAATTCCAACCGTGGACGAGAGTTGGAAGAGTGTCTAACTCCGCTATCCGAAGACGAGCTGTTCGGATTCAGGTATTGGTGGGAGTATTTCTGCCACGCTTCCTACAAGCAGGACTTATGGGCTGTGGCCTACGTCGTGCTGGGTGGATGCAGCGACGACGGATTCGATTATTTCCGCTACTGGTTGATTGCGCAAGGGCGAGAAGTGTTCTACAACGCATTGGCAGATGCGGACACCCTATGCGATGTGTTCTCGGAACTTGAAGACCCGGAGGGGGACGACTACCCAGAGCAGGAAGACTTGGGCTATGCCGTCCAAATGGTTTTTAGAAAACGTACCGGGGGAGGAAGATTACTTCTATACTATGGCAGAAAACTATTCATTGCCCCAATATACCCACGAAATCGAGTTTGAATGGAACGGTGAAGACGAAGACTCCATCCGCAAGGTTTGCCCACGAACTTTTGATAAATGGTGGGAAAATGACGTGTTCTGAATGGGGTTACTAACAAGTGGCTTAACCTCCCCGAAAGGTCGGTTAGCCGCTGAACATTACCAACCCCAATAAGAAATAGAATGGAAAAAGAATGTATATCTTTTGAACTGACACCGAACGATGACGAAGGCTTATCGTCTGTGTATTTTGAATTTAGTGATGGATATTTTGCTTGTTGTCGTAATACATATGAAGATGATGAGATATACTACGAGCTGAACGACCAAGCAAATTCTATTTATAGCAATGACTGTCAATATTGTATTGAGAACAATTATATACGCTTTGATTTTACTGAAGTTATAAGCAAGGAATTGAAATGCGATACTGCTTTGACAATACATTATAAAATGTCAGAACAAGAAAAGGAGTTATTAAATAAATGTTTGACTGAAATCTTTTCTTGTATAGGAGAAGAGGTTGGTAACAAGCGGATAAATCTCCCATAAGGTCGATTATCCGCCGAACATTATCGGCAAATGAAATGTGTAATTTTCAATAAAGAAAAATGAATATGGAAACAAATAAATTAAAGGAAGTTATAAAAAAATGGATTATCAATGTTGATAGAACGGAAGAATTACCCTCTGACATTGTGGCTTTATGCTTTAATATTTATGAGCCTTATGGCATAGAAATGGTCGGTTCTACTTGGTTTGATAAGGATGATGAAGATTGGGCTTGTGATGAAGACTTTGAACCGACACAGCGCAGTTGTCCGGATTTTGAGATTTCAGACAAGCTGGAATGGGAAGAGGTGTTAGAGATAGTCGTCGCTATTCTTAAAGATTTAATCAATGAACTTCCTGATATAAAGCTTCTCAAAGTTGACCACATTGCAGTAGGATTTACAGATGGGGATTTGGCTATCATAAAATAATGAATATGCCGATAACAAGCGGTTTAACCTCCCCTAAAAGGTCGGTTAGCCACCAAACATTAGAAAATGAGAACACCAGTCATAATCCTGTTAATTGTAATCCTGTTTGCCGTAAGCTGCGGAAAGTCTCCCATGCCGCCGTCGGACGAGGAAATGATACGCCACTTCACCACGCACGAGGTGGCGTTCCGTAAGGTGTACGAAATCATGGCGGAGAGTTCAGAAGGTAGTTTTCACTACCCGCCGCTTTCTCCGGAAGATATCATTATACTTGATTCAATAGAGCAAAGTGATATATCCTATGAATCAAATGACGAACAAGACATTCCGGTATATGGGCTGTTAAAGCCAAACCGAGTATTGCTGGATTCCTTATTGGCAGAGATTGGATGCGGTCTCGTCCTTGTTGACCGTCAGGAGCGGGAAACGGCAGATTCGGTAAAGTTGAGCCTCGTAATGCCGTATTACTCCAATGGTCTTGCCATCAGCGGGACAAGCAAGTCTTTCGTCTATGACCCCGGATTGAGCAATCACCCCGTCATCCGCATCACCGAACAAGGCGACCTGAACGAGATCTACCGCAGGACATACAACGACACCACGCTGTACAAGCCCATCAAGGGGAACTGGTACATCAAGTTAGATTACGAAAGATGACGGCCCGGGGGCGTATCAAAGTATGTATCACTTTTTGTCAAGAGAATAATACATCATAAAACAGATAATGGCTGTCGCAAGGAAAAATAACAGAGCCGCAAGGACTTCGTTAAACCCGCACTTGGCATAGTGAGACATCACAGCTTTGCCCCGCCATTTGTAAATCCTGCTGACGAGTGACATCACGACAAATGTGATAATGCTAAAAACGACACATGGCAACCATGACGGCACACCCGGAAAAAGCCGGATAGTTACAATCATCATAGGGAATATCAAAAGAGCGAAGATATAAATCGAGAGCATCATTTCGCCATCGACCCTGCCTGTTCGTCTTGCCTGCTTCCATTTCTCCCCCATCCACCAGAGGTAGTCCCAGAGATAAAACCGTTGCTTATTCTCCTGCCGTTTCATCATGCCCAATGTATAAATCCGAGGTGGAACATCAGCGCTACATTTGCCACGATCAGGGCGATAGCGATAAGAACTATTTTGGCGAGCTTCCTGCCGGGATGTTTCATCTTCCCGTAATGTTCACGGAGTGCTTCACGCCGTCCGGCTGTATAGCGTAGCTTGCAGAATAAATCGGGAAGAAAGCAGAGAAACATCAATATAGGGAAAGCAACAACCCGACTGAAAAAGTGCAAAGCCAACGGCGTTCCAAACGGTATGAGCACGACAAAGAGCCAGCATAGAAAGAGCAGCCCACTTCCATTGAGTCTGTTATGCAGCCTTTCGCTGCATAACTCGGCTACACACCACATGTAGTCGATGAAGCAGAACCGGTATTTACGCTTGTCCTTTTCCATACCGTCACCTCCATATAAAGAACATCGTCAGGCAGGCTGTCAGAGCCACGCCGACCAGTACTATTTGAATCCGTCGGCGCGTTTCGGGCTTGCAATCATCAAAGAACCATAGCTTTCCATGAAACTGCCACTTACACGCCCATTCCCAACGCAGCAACAGCCCAACCAGCCATAGGGCAAGCAGCAAGGCAGCCAACAGCAGCCCGGCTTTCGGGTGAGCCTGCGCCCACTCGAAGAAAGATTCAGCCTTGCTGTTTATCGCCTCGTATATGTTGGTAATCGTCATAGGCTTATGATTAAAAGGATTCCGAATACAAAAATAATGTTTTCCGTCCACTTGATCATCACGTTATGTCGAGAAACATTGCGTCAAACGCTCCTCGTCTGCCGTAAAAACAGTAATTTTGTAAAACGGGCTGGGAGTTCTAATGTATGAAGATTTATATGGGTAAAATTCTAACGATAATTATAGCAATGCTATTATGCGGTTGCAGTTCCATGAAGCATTACAGCGTGTTTCAATATGACAACGGCAACGACCCCGTACAGGAAGGTCTGTACCGCATCGTGGACAAGAGAGGGCGCATAGGGTATGCGGACGAGAACGGCAGGACGGTCATAACACCCCGCTTTGCCTTCGGCTTTCCTTTCAAGGACGGCAAGGCAAAGGTAACGGACAAGGGAGCGATGAAAGAAGTGCCCGGTTCAGGGGGAGAATACCACCATTGGGAGAGCGACGAATGGTATTATATAGACAAGGCCGGAAACCGAATCAAATAAATGGAGAACATTAGTTATGGACAGCACACTATATGACAGGCTTGAATATGACGCCATGAAAACGGAGTGGCATACATGGATGAGAGAAACGACGCAAGCGTTGCGTCATACGGATACTTGTCGGTTCGGGACATGGGCGGAACTCGAAAGGCTCTCCAAGAATATCCCTGCCATGCGGTGGCTGGTAAGTATGCTGGATGGCTATCACATAAATCCGTCCCCGGAGCCTCCGGCAATGGCCGCCCTGTTCATCCTTGCCTGCTACTGCCCGGACAACCGCGTGCTGGGGTATGTCGTGGATACCTTAATGTATTGTTACCGGACAAGTGACAGTAAAGGAATGTTGGTGTGCGCCCGAATACACTCGGCGGTAAACAGGAATGAGGAATACCCGCACCTGAACGGGCTGTATAATATAATGATGGGCTTTTTCCTGAAAGAGTTTTCCCGTTTCCTCGATTCCGGATGGAATGGCGGCAGTTTTATGACCGAGAGCGACTTCCGCGAGGCGGAGCGGTATCTGCCGGATTTCAAGGCTTCGGGATTTCGGGAGATGGTGCTGGCAAAGATGACCGCGAACATGACCGGAGAAGAACTCGCCAAACAATGCCACATGTCAAACACCGCTTTCCGTACCCGTTTCAAGGAAACGTTCGGGATGACGGTTTCCTGCTGGCTGCGCGAACAGAAGAAAGACAAGATTCTGAACTCGCTGCTTCACACCGACCTGCCCATATCGAAAATAGGCGAGCGGAACGGGTTTAATAATGATTCCACATTCTCGGAGTATTGCCGCAGGAATTTCGGCTCCGCCCCTTCGGAAATAAGGAAAAGACATGCGCCCGACAGAAAGCTGAAATAATATGATAGAAACCAGAACTGGAAAAATGTCGGCCTTTCGTAACTTTGCATCCTGTAACATACTATAAATCAATAGTGGGGGATTCTCTACATTGGAATGGCATGACATGGGAACAATTTGAAAGGAAAAAGGCATGACGATTCATCATAAGATCCTTTTCGGATACATAATATTATTGGCGGTCATAGGCAGCATGGCCGCCATTCTGTTACATGAGCGTACCCGCATACGCGAGATAGTCGTGGAAAGCGACGAACTCCGCACCGTCGGACAGAATATCACCGCTGCCCACTGTGAGATTACGGAACTCGCCACATTAGGCGAGAGCGTCATAGGCTGGGACGAGGAGGATAGCCGTGCCTACCGCGCCCAACGGCTCCGCCTCGACAGCCTGCTGCTCGCGCTCCGTCGGGAGTGCGTCCGTTTCGTGCGTCCCGAACAGGTCGATACGCTGCGGATGCTGTTGGCGGCCAAAGAGACGCACCTGCTGCGCATCATGCGGAGCGTCCGCCAGCGGGAGGAGATGGACAGCCTGATCGCCCAGAGGCTGCCGACCGCCGTCGCCAGTGCCGTCAAGCCCCGCATAGAGGTACGGCGCAAGAAAGGTATCGCGGGCTTCTTCGGCAAGATGAAAGAAGCTCTTTCCGGTGATTTTACCGAAAGATTGCGCAGACGCACCAGCTTATGACCGTCGGAAGCCACGAATGTCAAATCGTCCGTGTGAATATCGAAATAGATACCGTTCATTACCGGACGGAGCTCGTCGTCAGCCGTTGCAAACAACGAACGGCTGATACCGTTCAACAACATCTGCGCGTCCATCATGATAGAGATTGCATTCTCATTCAGAGGTTTCTGCTGCGGGTATGTATCTCCCTTCTGTCCGATAAAATTATATTTACCATTCTGGAAATGGATAAAGATTTCCAGGTTATCGTCGTTAATATCAAAAGTC
>OMAY01000198.1_pt1 | contig 38584 bp, 25 predicted proteins | sample 1673611 | NCBI WGS metagenome assembly OMAY01 (sample SAMEA103958117, study PRJEB25191) | human gut metagenome | biome: human-associated habitat [ENVO:00009003]; feature: intestine environment [ENVO:2100002]; material: feces | place: Germany | collected 2013/2015
CATTGGTGCTTGCCATCGGTACGGTGGTGGACGATGCCATTGTGGTGGTGGAAGCTGTCCAGTCCAAGTTCGATGTCGGATATAAGTCTTCTTATTTGGCAACAAAGGATGCCATGGGAGATGTGACGATGGCTATTATTTCATGTACCTGTGTCTTTATGGCAGTATTTATTCCTGTTACATTTACAGGAGGAACTTCCGGGATTTTCTATACCCAGTTTGGTATCACGATGGCAACCTCTGTGGGTATTTCCATGATTTCGGCTCTGACTTTGTGTCCGGCGCTTTGTGCCATTATGATGCGTCCGTCGGACGGAACTAAAAGTGCAAAGAGTATCAACGGACGAGTGCGTGCTGCCTATAATGCTTCGTTTAATGCCGTATTGGGAAAATATAAGAAAGGAGTTCTTTTCTTTATCCGCCATCGGTGGATGGTATGGGCTTCACTGGCTATCACGACAGTACTGCTGGTTTATTTCATGGGTACTACCAAAACAGGTTTGGTGCCTCAGGAAGATCAGGGCGTTATCATGGTAAACATTGCTACTTCGCCGGGCAGTACCCTCGAAGAAACGAATAAAGTAATGAATAAATTGGAAGATATCTTGAAAAAGACACCTGAAATAGAGCACTATTCACGTGTGGCAGGATATGGATTCCTTTCCGGTCAGGGAACTTCATACGGTCTGATTGTGATTCGTCTGAGAGACTGGAGCGAACGAAAGGGTAACGAACATACATCAGATGCGGTGGTGGCACGGCTTAATGCGCAGTTCTATCAAATTAAGGATGCGCAGATATTCAGCTTCCAGCCCGGTATGATTCCCGGATATGGTATGGGTAACTCCATCGAACTGAATCTTCAAGACCGAACAGGCGGTGATATGACTACCTTCTATAACTCGGTGATGCAGTTCCTCGGTGCACTCAACCAGCATCCCGAAGTAGCGATGGCTTATACGTCATACGCCATGAACTTCCCGCAGATATCGGTGGATGTGGATGCAGCCAAATGCAAACGTGCCGGTATTTCTCCCTCGACGGTACTTGATGCATTGGGCAGTTATTGTGGTGGCGCGTATATCTCTAATTATAATCAGTTTGGAAAGGTATATCGTGTTATGATGCAGGCTTCGCCCGAGTATCGTCTGGATGAGCATGCCTTAAATAATATGTTTGTACGCAACGGCTCGGAGATGGCACCTGTCAGTCAGTTTGTTACTCTGAAGAAAGTGTTAGGACCTGAAGTAGCCAATCGCTTTAACCTCTATAGTTCTATCACTGCCAACGTGAATCCGGCCGAAGGCTATTCTTCCGGTGAAGTGCAGAAAGTGATTGAAGAGGTGGCGGCGCAGACTCTGCCGACAGGTTATGGTTATGAATATGGCGGTATGGCGCGTGAGGAATCAAATAACGGTGGCGGAAAGACACTGTTCGTTTATGCTGTGTGCGTATTGCTTATTTATCTGATTCTGTCCTGTCTCTATGAAAGCTTTCTTGTTCCATTTGCCGTCATTCTGTCCGTGCCTTTCGGACTGATGGGAAGTTTTCTGTTTGCGAAACTCTTTGGATTGGAGAATAACATCTATTTGCAAACCGGTGTGATTATGTTGATTGGATTATTGGCAAAGACGGCCATCCTGATTACAGAATACGCTATCGAACGCCGCCGCAAAGGTATGGGTATCGTAGAATCTGCTTATTCTGCTGCGCAGGTTCGTTTACGCCCTATTCTGATGACAGTCTTGACTATGATTTTCGGTATGCTTCCGTTGATGTTTTCTACCGGTGCAGGTGCTAATGGAAACAGTTCATTGGGCACCGGTGTTGTGGGTGGTATGGCTGTTGGAACACTGGCATTGCTTTTTGTTGTTCCTGTTTTCTATATCATCTTCGAGTTCTTGCAAGAGAAGATTCGCAAGCCGATGGAAGAGGAACCCGATGCGCAAGTTTTGTTGGAAAAGGAAAGAAGTCATGCGGAACAGAGTACTTTTGGCAATGAAAAAAAGAAATAATGTAAGAAGAATATGAAGAAAATACTATTACTGACTACCGTTACTGCTTTGTTGAGCAGTTGCGGTATATACACCAAATATCAGCCCGAAACGACAGCCCCCGATAATCTTTATGGTGAAGGAACGGCAGTAGTCGACACCGCTAATCTGGGCAATGTGGATTGGCGTGAATTATTCACCGATCCGCGATTGCAGGAACTTATTGAGCAAGGATTACAAAGCAACACCGATTACCTGTCTGCACAGCTTCGTGTAGAAGAGGCGAAAGCCACGTTGCTTTCTGCTAAATTAGCTTTTCTTCCTTCATTTTCTCTTGCTCCACAAGGTACAGTGAGCAGCTTTGACAAGCAAAAGGCTGTGCAGGCTTATTCTTTGCCCGTTACCGCCAGTTGGGAACTGGATATTTTCGGTCGTATGCGTAATGCCAAGCGTCAGGCAAAGGCATTATTGGAGCAGAGCCGCGATTATAAACAGGCTGTCCGGACTCAGCTCATAGCCGGTATAGCCAATACTTATTATACTTTGTTGATGTTGGATGCCCAATTTGAAATTTCGGTCCGGACACAACATTCATGGAAAGAAACAGTAGATGCCACCCGTGCTTTGATGGAAGCAGGTATGGCAAACGAAGCGGCTGTTTCGCAAATGGAAGCTACTTATTATACTATATGTACTTCAGTGCTTGACTTGAAAGAACAGATAAACCAGGTGGAAAATAGTTTGTCATTATTGTTGGCTGAAACTCCTCATACTATTGAGAGGGCGGACACATGGAACTTCCCCTATGGAATGCAGGAACGTTTCTCGGTAGGTATTCCTGTGCAGATGCTTTCCAATCGTCCGGATGTGCGTAGTGCGGAACGTTCGCTGGAAGCAGCTTTTTATGTGACTAACCAGGCACGTTCTGCTTTCTATCCTTCTATTGTACTGAGTGGTAGTGCCGGATGGACAAACTCTGCCGGAAGTATGATTGTCAATCCGGGGAAATTCATAGCAACGGCTATCGGTTCGTTGACGCAACCCTTATTTAATAGAGGCACAAATATTGCCCGGTTGAAGATAGCTAAAGCCCAACAGGAAGAAGCTAAGCTGGGTTTCCAACAGACATTGCTGAATGCCGGTAGTGAAGTAAATGAGGCTTTGGTAAAATATCAGACAGCGAAAGAGAAAGCGGCTTATTACGATAAACAAATCATGTCGCTGAATAAGGCTTTCGAAAGTACTTCTTTATTGATGCAACATGGAAATACTACCTACTTGGAAGTACTGACTGCACAACAGACTTTGCTCAGTGCACAATTGAATCAAGTAGCCAACCGTTTTGCAGAAATACAAGGTGTAATAAACCTCTATCAGGCATTGGGGGGAGGACGTGATTAATTTAAATACTGTTATCGTTAAAAAGGTGAGAAAAAGCTGCCTGAGTAGTGATACTTTGGGCAGCTTTTTTATTTATGGTTCTACAATGACACAGACAGGGTTGGAATCTTCATTTATCTTTTTTAAGAAGTTTAGCTTACCTTCTTTGACAGTTTCAGGGTGTTCGTCTAACCATTCCTGAATATCTCCTATTTCCAATACAGAAGCGTATTCTCCCTGTTGGGAGCTTGTTTCCGGGAAGAAAGGCATAAACCGGCTCAGGTCATCGGTAAATCCGGCTTCGTCTTTATTCATGTAAGTTGTTCCGGTTGCTTTGTTATATATTCCTGTGAAAGTTACGCTACGGCTATATATTCCTTGTATGCACTGGAACAGGATACTTTGCGGAGTCTCCATCACATAGGAGATAGTGATATACTCTTGTGTTCCTTCGGTTTCTCCAATTTTATCAGCCGGGAAAGTCCATTTGCCTGTATTGAATGTAAGATAAGGCTGCATGGTATTTCCATTGATGGTATATATAGTATCTTTCAGTGCTTCTTTGAAGTGAAGAGCATCTCCGCTGTTCCATATGGTAGGGTGATTGAGTGGGAAGATACCTTTTTTATTATCTTTGTACGTTATATAAATGAGACCATTGTAGCCAAGCATTCCGAAGGCTTCTTTTCCGGAGCCTCCTTTGAATACACTGATGGATGCAATATCATTGGGAGTAATGGTTGGGATGTTACGAGAGAAATTGCTTATGGAGTCTGTTGCTTTTCCTTCTTCATTTGAATATATCAATTTACTTTCGAATGGGGAAGTTCCGATTCCTCCACCATAATGGCCGATAATGAGTGAATCGGCAAAAGCTGCACAGAATCCTTGTAACAGACTTTTGGGTTGTATGGTTTCTCCCAAGAATTCTCCGTCTTGATTGTATTTGACCAATTTATTGGGTTGGCGATGAAAATAAAGAATTCCGGTTTGAGGATGGATGTAATATACTACTTCGCTGTATCCTTCCGGATCACCTCCTTTGTGCCCTATGGTACCTAAATACTTTCCTGTTTGTTTGTCGAATGCCAGACAACTACCTTCTGTAGCTACCAGGATTTTATCTTTCAGAAGCTTGATGTTGTAAGAGTTTCCTATTAAAGATGAATCGGTAGTTTCTAGTGGTACATAACGTATATTCTTTCCTAGCTGAGAAACCTTTAACTCAGTGAGGTGTTCAAAACTACCGGCAATGTCGATTGCATTTAAATTGTTCGTTGTTTTTGTGGGTGTGCAGGAACTTAGTAATAAAAGAAGTGAAGCACTTAAAATTGTTGTTTTCATGATATTAGAAGGCTAGAAGAAAGAGAAGTTGCTTTATAGTGAAAGCAACTTCTCTTTCTATTATACAATAAATTATCGGGCAGCAAAGAATACAGAACTTCCGGCTGCTACTCTTACAGCTGCTACACCTTGAGCATCGGGGGTGACAGTCATAGAGGTACCATTCTGCATACTGACAGTTGCCGTTCCGTCTTCATTCATTTTTACCAGCTCGAAACTTTGTCCGTCGGCTACCGCATTCCAGGTATTGTTGTCCTTGTTGTAAACCAAATCAACCGATTTTTCTTCTCCCTTTTTAGTGATGGTGTAACCGTCTGTGTTTGTCTTCACCAAATATTCACCGTTTTCGCCTTTTACTTCTTTCACTTCACCGATAGAAGCTGTCGGGTTGGAACCGCTCCAAAACTCGATAGAGTTGAGTACCAAAACATCTGCAAGATAAGCGATCTCGTAAACAGGTACAATGTGAAAAGCAACGAAAATAAGCTCGTTTACAAATTTGTTGCTGACTCCTTGGTTCCAATCCTTCAGATTATTCCATAATCCAAAAGAACCGATACATGATGAGAACATGATGCTTCCACCCAACATGGCACAAACAACCAATGTTTTACTTCTTTTCATAATTACATAAGTTAAGTTTATAAAAGTCATTTACCCGATGATAATTCGGGACTATTTGTCTTGCAAAGATAGAACTTTTTTATGGAAATGTTCTTCTCTCCTTAAAAATCTGTATCTTTGCCCATTCGAATATGAAAAACTATTAATCAAAAATCTTATAAAAGAAATGAAAGAACAGATTCAAAAAAAAATCAACGACTCTAAAGCGCTTCGGTGGGGAGTGTTGGTGCTGGTGGCTTTCACCATGTTATGCGGTTATTTTCTGACGGATGTGATGTCTCCCCTCAAAACAATGCTTGAAAAAGAATTATTATGGGACAGCCTTGATTACGGCATCTTTACAAGTGCTTATGGTTGGTTTAATGTTTTTGCTTTCATGCTGATTATTGGGGGGATTATCCTTGATAAGATGGGAGTTCGTTTCACCGGAATGGGAGCATGTATTTTGATGGTGTTAGGCTGCGGATTAAAATATTATGCAATTTCAACAACTTTTCCTGTGGGTGATACATTTTTTGGTATGAAAACACAGGTTGGTTTGGCTGCTTTAGGATATGCTATTTTCGGGGTCGGTGTGGAGATTGCCGGTATCACTGTCTCAAAAATTATTGTAAAATGGTTTAAGGGGAAAGAAATGGCGTTGGCTATGGGGATGGAAATGGCTACAGCACGTTTAGGCACCATGTTGGCTTTAGCTGTTACAGTTCCTATTGCTACTTTTTTTGGTGTAACCGATACCGAGGGCGTTTTGCATCCTAATATTCCGGCTCCCTTGCTGCTTTGTCTTATTATGCTTTGCATTGGCACGATAGCCTTCTTTATTTATACTTTCTATGATAAGAAACTGGACGCTTCGTTGGAGGAAGAGGGCATAGAACCGGAAGAGCCTTTCCGTATGAAAGATATTTGGCTGATTATCACTAATAAGGGATTTTGGTTGATTGCCATGCTTTGTGTATTGTTTTATTCAGCTGTATTCCCCTTCTTGAAATATGCTACTGATCTGATGGTACAGAAATATCATGTGGACCCTGAACTTGCTGGGACAATTCCAAGTCTTTTGCCTTTGGGAACTTTGTTCTTGACTCCATTTTTTGGAAATATATACGACCGTATTGGTAAAGGAGCTACTTTAATGATTATAGGTTCTATTCTCTTGATCTTCGTGCATACCATGTTTGCATTGCCGATACTTAATATTTGGTGGTTTGCTACTGTTGTAATGATAGTATTGGGTATTGGCTTTTCATTGGTTCCGTCGGCTATGTGGCCCTCTGTGCCTAAAATTATTCCTGAAAAACAATTGGGTACTGCTTATGCTCTTATTTTTTGGGTACAGAATTGGGGATTGATGGGTGTTCCTGCTTTGATTGGTTATGTGCTGAACAAATATTGCAAGGGGCCGGTTGTAGATGGTATGCAGACTTATGATTATACTTTGCCTATGTGTATTTTTGCTTGTTTTGGCGTGGCGGCCTTACTCTTTGCTGTTTGGCTGAAAGCAGAAAATAAGAAAAAAGGATATGGATTGGAAGAAGCCAATATAAAGAAATAGGCATATTTCCTGCTTAATTCCCTAAAAAAAACTGCTGCAAAGGATTGTTGTTGTCAATCGATTGCAGCAGTTTCTTTTTCAGCCTGTCGGTCTTATGCAAAGGCTGCAGTCAATAACAGAATAAAAATTGCTTCGGCTGCTGTAGCTATCATAAATACCTTTTTCACATTCTTCAGGCTTGCTGTTTGAGTAGTTGTATTCATACTTTCATCTTTTTAAGTTAGTAAAACTAATATCTTTTCTGTTGTTTTGTTATTGCAAAAATCAGAAATTATTCTGGTAGTCTACTGTTCTAAATGGCTTTTATAGTGTTCAAAAAATGCTTGTTAAACTTATTTATATCAACTATTAACAAGTGTATATAGGAAGTCGTTTAGGAGGATGGTATAAAGAAAAATACTACCTTTATCCATAAGACAGTATGCTGTAAATGGATAAAGGTAGTATATAGAGTAAATTGGAGTTATCAGTCTTTGTCTATCTTTACAATTTTTCCGTTATTGGGGTCGAAAAGTACTCGTGTGTTTATTTTTTTATTGAATAAGTTATCTACTAATACTTCGGTGGTTCCAAATTGTGTAATGAGGAGTTCACCCTTAAAGTACCGTTTGGTGGGGCTGGCAATAGTGACTAATGCTTTGCCCGGAATATTATAAATAACCCCGTCTACAACAAGTAACGGTTGTGAACCGGCTTTTAACGTACCCTTACCACGTATCAGGAAGTCACCGCCACCTTTTGCTTCGTTGTTGACTGAAATATTCAGACCGGCAGCATTAGCACGCAATAAGTCGTGCATATTACGGGGCATTTCTGCTTTTAAGTCGGTCGGACGAATGTTTGAAATAGCACCGGTTAGATCCTTCTTTTTAGCTGTACCATATCCGATAACTACAACTTCGTCGAGTGCTTGAGCGTCTTCCTGCATTGTAATGTTTAGATTGCTTTGCTGTACTTTGACTTCCACATCTTTGTATCCGATATAGGAAAGAACCAGTGTTTGACCGTTTTTTGCGGTAATGGTAAAGTTACCATTCATATCTGTGATGACACCGTTATTGGTACCTTTTACCATGACAGTAACGCCAATGAGGACTTCTCCCTTGTTATCTACTACATGCCCTTTTATTGATATATTGCCCGTTTGTTGTTCTGGAGCAACACTATGAACCTGCATTGAAAGGGATGTCGTAATGAAGGGCTGACCAGCTTGTACTGTACCAATGCCCAACAAAGCAGTCAGAGCTACTGATTGGACCAGACGATAGCATCGTTTGTGACCTTGCTGCCACATGCATGGATGTGATGAATTGTTTTTCATATAACTGAATAATAATTTAGTATTTAGATATTTATTAGTCTTTACAGATTGCAACTTTATGATTTTCAACCTCAAAATTGCTGGATAATAATATTGTTTCTGTTCTATTCTTTTTAGATTTGCTTTATGTTATACATTTGATTACACTTGCAAATCTCTGAAATAATATTATAACTTATGCAAAGAATGATGAAAATCATCGGGAACGATTTTGTAGTTTTTTGATGTTAATAGCTTGTTATATAGTTGATTATTCCTATGTAAAAACATGTTTTTGCATACCTTGTGCAGAAAGATAGTTAGCTTTTGTTAAGGAAAACGTTCCCGTTGATTTTGCAGATAATGATTCTATATTATTCTATAATATTGTGATATTTGCCATGTTGTTGAACTTTTAAGTAATTAATATGATGATATATTTATCCATTTTTTATAAATTTCGTCTACAGAGAATAATCTTATTGTTAGTTTTAGCTTTTTATTCTTTAGTTCTGTGTGCGCAGTTTGTGGATTATGAAAGAATAACCCCTCATCCTCGTTTATTATTAACGCAAGGAGGAGAAGAAGCTGTAAAGAAATCAATAGCAACGTTTCCATCGTTATTGAAGGTTCATAAGCGTATATTGGAAGAATCTGATGAGATACTCATCCAACAAATGGCGGAACGAGTTATGGAAGGGAAGCGGTTGCTGAGTGTTTCCCGTTTGGCATTAAAACGTATTTTCTATCTTTCATATGCCTATCGTATGACGAAGGAAGAAAAGTATGCTTATCGTGCGACACAAGAAATGCTTTCGGTAAGTCGTTTTCCAGATTGGAATCCATCTCACTTTTTGGATGTGGGAGAAATGGTGTTGGCATTATCCATAGGTTATGATTGGCTTTATGAGTATTTGGAATCGGAAACACGTTCTATAGTACGTGACGCAATTGTAGAAAAAGGCTTGGATGCCGCTGCTCCTGATGAGTGGTTTTACAGGGCAGCCTCTAATTGGAATTCTGTTTGTAATGCTGGTTTATTGTATGGTGCACTTGCAGTTTTTGAGGATGTGCCGGATAAGGCAAAAAAAATCATAGAGAGGTGCTTGCTGACTAATCCTAAAGCTTTATCGGCTTATGGACCGGACGGAGGATATCCAGAGGGCTTTCATTATTGGGGATACGGTACCAGTTTTCAGGTGTTACTTATTGCTGCCCTTGAAAGTGCATTGGGGACGGATGCCGGATTGTCCGAATATCCTGGTTTTTTGGAATCAGCTCGCTTTATGGAATTTATGACAGCTCCAAGTGGTGAATACTTTAATTTTTCGGATGCTGTTAATGGAGTGAGATGTAATATGATGATGTTTTGGTTTGCTAAGAAAATGGGGGATTTATCTTTACTATGGTTAGAAAATCAATATTTAGAGAATCCTTCAGTTTGTTTTGCAGAAGATCGTTTATTGCCCTGTCTGTTGATTTTTTGTGCTCATCAGGATTTGAGTAATATACAACCGCCTTCCTGCCATTTCTGGCATAATAGTGGAAAGACTCCGGTTTTTATTTATCGTGGCGGATGGAATAGTAAAGAGGATAGCTATTTGGCCGTAAAAGGAGGTTCTCCTCTAACTTCTCATGCACATATGGATGCCGGTTCATTTATTTATGAAAGGAAGGGAATACGCTGGGCGATAGATCTTGGAATGCAAAATTACTTAAGTCTGGAGAGTAGAGGAATAAATTTATGGGATCAGTCTCAAGAAGGACAACGGTGGGGAGTGTTCCGTCTTGGTAATATGGCACATAATACGCTTACGATAAACAATAAGCGGCATTTAGTGAATAGCTATGCTTCTATTAACAGAATATATAAAAGTGAAGATATGAAAGGGGCAGAAGTAGATCTTATAAGCGTTTTTGCTGATGATATGGAAAAAGTTGTCCGCATCATTTATCTGAATGAAGAAGATGATCTGATTGTGAAAGATGAACTGGTTACGGGAGAAAAAGAGGCTTTGGTAACTTGGATTATGGTAACACCGGCTGAAGCAAAGATCATCGGTAAGAATCAAATGGAATTGGCTAAGGATGGACATCGAATGTTGCTTACCGTGATTGCACCAGGTGATGTTGAAATGAAACTTTGGTCCAATGAACCTCTCCATGCTTTTGATGAACCTAATCCGGGAAGTATGCGTGTAGGTTTTGAAACCCACCTTCCCGCAAACAGGAAGAATTTGTTGAAAGTGACATTAAATCTTATCAGATGAATTGTTTATTAATTAAATTATAAAAAGGATTTATGAAAGAAAAATGGCTCTTATTAAGTTTAATTGGTTTCCTTATTTCGTGTTCGAAACAGGAATCAATGGATGCATTGACGGCACGTGTATTTACCGTTGCTGAACAGCAGTATTTGACAATGGATACTCGTTTGGAGGTTACTACTTTACCGCAGTCCATAGCTTCGGACAGCACATTTAAATCTTCGACAATTTATTGGTGGTGTAGCGGGTTTTATCCCGGTTCACTCTGGTATATTTATGAGTATACTCAAAATGAAGCCGTGAAGACATTGGCCGAAAAGAATACGTTGAAGCTGGATCCCATTCAATACGTGACCAATGATCATGATGTCGGTTTCCAGTTAAATTGTAGTTATGGTAATGGTTTTCGTCTTACGGGAAATGAAGATTATAAGAAAGTTCTTTATCAAGGGGCACAATCATTGGCGACCCGCTTTAGTTCCGTAACTGGAGTAATCCGGAGCTGGGATTTTTTGCGTCGTGGTTGGAAATACCCTGTTATCATTGATAATATGATGAATCTGGAATTATTGATGTTTGCATCGAAAGCCTTTGATAATGATACTTTGGAATATGTAGCTCGTACGCATGCAAATACTACCCTTAAAAATCATTTCCGTAAAGATTATTCTTCTTATCATCTAGTAGATTATGACCCTGAAGATGGACATGTGCGTAGCCGGCAAACAGTACAGGGTTATTCCAATGAATCATCATGGGGGAGAGGGCAAGCCTGGGCGCTTTATGGCTATACAATGATGTTTCGTATGACCAGAGATGAAAAGTATTTGGAGCACGCAGAAAATATTGCCGATATGCTTCTTTCACGTCTTCCGGTTGATGGTATTCCTTATTGGGACTTTGATGCTCCTAACGGTAATGAATATCGCGATGCTTCAGCCGGTGCAATAATGGCCTCTGCTTTTGTGGAACTGAGTGGTTTTGCTACGGATGAGAAAGCAAGACAAAATTATCTATCAATAGCTGAAAAACAACTTCGAACTCTTGCTTCATCTCATTATCTTGCTGAACCGGGAACTAACTGTAATTTTATTCTAAAGCATAGTGTCGGTAATCTTCCAGAAAAGAGCGAAGTAGATGTACCACTTTCTTATGCCGATTATTATTTCTTAGAAGCATTGTTACGTTATAAAAAGGCTATGGGATAGGCTTGCATAGTTTTTTCTCTCGAAGAGTTGGCTTGTTTAAGGCTAACTTTTCGAGAGAAAAACGTATTTAACTTCTGTTCTTTTCCTAATATATTTCATCAGATATGCACGTTTCTTTTCGGTTTTGGACTAAATGAGTATTCCAATATAAATTGAGATAGTATTGCTCAGCATTTGATTCATTTCCATACCGTTATGAATTAATTCACCACAGATTACACAGAGTTTCACAGAGCTTAATCAATTTGAAATCAAAAGAATATAACTCCGTGAAACTCTGTGTTACTCTGTGGTGAAAACTCATTACTAATACAAAAAAGAGTTTTTTCTATCTGCCGCCATCGTATTCCGCAAATAATTTGATATATTTGGAAACTTAAAATCTGGATGGTCAACTTATAGTCTGAATACGGTTTATGGAACAGCAACATCAATCTTTATCGGAACAACAGATAAAGGCGCAACAGAAGACTTCGGAGAAACAGGCGGAACAGCCGCAATGTTGTCCTAATTGCGGGACACCTTGTCACAGTGGTGATAAATTCTGTGAAGAATGTGGCATGGCGCTTAAAGGAACTTCATGTATGCGTTGTAACTCTCCTGTTCAGCCTAATTGGGAAATATGCCCTCATTGCGGACAAGGGCTTCATGCAGAATTGTGCTCATTCTGCGGTGCCTCGATGGAAGCGGATGATTTCTTCTGTCCTGATTGTGGTAATCCTCGCACAGGGATTATCTGTCCTGACTGCAATACCCTTAATTTCCGCAGTTTTTGCCGAAAATGTAATCGTCCTCTGAATGAGATGGCAATGCAGGAAATGCAGAAGGCGAAGAAAGACCCCGTCTTTCAGGAAATGCTGGCATTGGCGCAGGAACTTGCCGATTTGGAAGAACAAATACTGAATACTGTCTCTGAAGAAATTCCGGTAGGGGAACCGGAACTGCCCCCTGTAGAATTGAGTGAAGCCGATAAGAAACTGATACAACAATATAAAGATCTCTTTTCAGGAAGCGGTTCTCTTGAAGGAATGCAGGTTGCCAGACCTGAACCGAAAGTGGAGGAACCTGTTCAAACTCGTCCGAAGATACAACTGAATGTGAAGAAGGTAGATCTTGACGAAGCAAAGCAATCTTATAAAGAGAAACTGGAAGAGATGAAGTTACTGATGGAGAAACTTCGTCCGGAAGGAGATATGACGCCACAGATGCAGCGGAATTACTATTCGGCAAGGAAATTGCCTGTTTTGCGGAAATCCGTAACAAAAGCGCCTGTTTGTTGGATATGTAACCTCTGCGGTTGCCACCATAGCCACCCAAGTGAGTGTGCCCAGCCGGAACTGGGGGGTACTTGGGTATATGAAGATGTGGTGACTGTTACAAAAACCTTTGAGTATCAGGATGATTGATCCTTCAGGGTGCCTTGCCGGATTGGCTAATCTTAAAACTATATAGAATTATGAGCGACTTGAGAGACAGTGATAAAACACTGCGTCCCGGTAGTGCGGACGGTGATAAAACTTTGCGCCCTGCCCTGAAAGCCGAGAAAACCCTTCGTCCTGGTGAAGAAGAAAAAACTCTTCGCCCGGAAGATGATAGTAAGAAGACCTTGCGCCCTGGTGTAGCTAACATTGACAAAACTCTGCATCCTGGTGGAATGGAGGATAAGACGTTGCGTCCGGTTTCGTCAGATGATGCGACCTTACGTGCCGAACAGCAAAAGGCGATTGAGGCTATCACTCGCCAGCATGATACGGAATATCTTATTAAAGGACTGAATTACAGGGTTATAAAGGTAATCTCGGATGGGACGGGAGAAGCTCAGATCTTTCTGGTGGAAAATAAGGGAAAGCAGTACGTACTAAAACTCTATTATGTTGGTATTGAGCCGCCTCCTAATCATCAGATACTTGAAATTATAAGACAAACACCGCGCTCGGGATTATTAGTGGATATCATAGATCATGGTCAGTGGGATAATCCGCGTGTTTCCGGTGAATTGAGGCATTATGAAGTAATGACTTACTGTAAAGGAGGCTCTTTGGATAAAATAAATCTGAAAGGAGACGAAAGAAGGCTTTGTGAAATTGCTAAACAAGCTGCTGCCGCCATTGATTTCTGCCATAAGCATGGGTTTATTCATCGGGATATAAAGCCGGGTAATTTCTTTTTTGCCGATGAGAATCAGAATCAGGTACTGCTGGGGGATTTTGGTATTTCGGTAAGATGCGATCAGAATGGAGTTGCCCGTACGGACCAGGCTCGTACCCGCATTTATGCAGCTCCCGAAATGTATTATACGGTTCCCGGTGAGAATCGGGTGGAGATTGATACGAAGAGCGATTTTTACTCTCTTGGTATGGTTTTGCTCTGTCTGTGGATGGGCGAGAAAGAGTTTAAAGAAAGAGAATTTGAGCTGATGAAGCGTAAACGCACGGGAGATTTGCCTTTTCCTGCGGATTTATCGGGACGAACGCTGCAATTAATAAAAGCATTGACCGCACCTCAGCCGGAAAAACGTTGTGGATTTACCGAAATCGTTCGTTGGGCTCGGGGAGAGGATGTATTCAGTGATTTTGTCGGGCAGGAAAGTAAACGTCGTTTCAGTATTATTTTTAATGCCGGAAAGAATCAGATAGCACATTCACCCGAACAATTGGCTGATTTTATGCGACAGGATCAGAATCTTGCCATAAAATATCTCTATACCGGTAAGCTTACTAAATGGCTGAATGATAATCAGCGGCCGGAATTGGTTTCGGAAATCGAAGATATTGTGGAAAAGCGCTATCCGAAAGACCAGACTGCAGGGCTGTATGCCGCCTGTTATACGCTCAATGTGGATATGCCCTATTATGATGTCAAGGGACGTCCGCGGACTACCGCCGAAGAAATAGCGCAATCTCTCATTGAGAATTTCAACACTTACCAGACTACCTTGGCGAATGCGAACGATCCCCTGTTTCTCTTTTTTAATGCGCATGATCTGAAGCGGCTTACGGATAATGCAGCTCCCTTGTTTAATAAAAAAGGTCGCCAACGGGAGGCTTTATGGCGTTTGATCTATGAACTTGATCCTTCACGTCCTTATGAATTGATCGATGAAAAGGGGAATTTGGGGCGTTGTAATACACCGGAAGAAGTTCTTCATTATGCTTATAATCATATGTTGAGTGCCGACTCGTGGAATGATTTGGCAGAAGAGTCTTTCCTGATATGGTTGGCAGGCCGTGATAAAGGATTGGTAGGGAAGATACGTACTCAATTGAAAGGCTTCAGTACATCGGATGCTGCGGTAACTTACGGTGTACTTTATAATTTGAGTCCTAAAGTTTCCTTCACCCTGCAAATGGACGAGACAGCAAATAATTATTATTTCACACATACTCAAATAGCCCAATTCATCAATCAACAGTTGATGGTTTACAAGAATACACCGAAGAATGATCCGGATCATGAATATGCCGATTATATTCTCGGTATGCTCTCAAGTCTGAAAGGTTCGCGGCTCTATTTCTATCTGAAGTCTAAGGGTGTGTATGAGGATAAGATTGAATGGATAAATTATTGCTTTGAACTGAAATCCAAAGATAATCTCCGGAAAGCAGGTCCTTACAACTGGATAATAGCTACTTTCAAGATGATCAAGGGATTGGGTGCTTTACCTTATTATTACTTCAAGGATAGTGATAAGAGTATAACCGATTTGGACGGATTGAGGTCCATTCCATCGAAAGAAGTTAAGGCAGAATTGGAGAGTGGATATCTGAGAGACTGGCTTACTACTTTCTTTCAGGAGAATCCGTTGAAGAATCTTTCTCCCAAATTCGCATACGAGCAGGAAACGGTGAAATATCTCGAATTCATCGAAAAAATAGATAGTAAAGATACAGATGTTTCCAATTTCCGTATTGCCACCAATTTTGTGAATAAGAACCTGCGGAAAGTGCGTTTGCGTTGTAGGACGCTGACGGTGATGCGTGTCTTGCTGGGAATACTGTGTTTCATTCCTATTTTGGCTTTTGCGGTTGTATTATGCTTCTACGGGCTTCCGTTCACAGAAAACCCGTTGTCCGGTTTCTCTGTCGGTTCCATTGTGACGATGGGTATCATCTTCGGTATTCTTATTTTTGTAACTTCTGATTTTGAGAATCTTATCGGAAGTGCTATTTTAGGTTTTATTGTGGGGGCAATTATCTACTATACAGTCTATTTTGTGCTGGATCTCATCATGCCCTATGCTCATTATGTACTGGCTGGACTTTTGCTCCTACTGGCTTATTATCTGATGAAAAGCTGTTATTTCAAGCTTCCGGTTGAGCGGAGGTTGCATGATCATTTGCTGAATCCCGGTTTTGAGGAAACAGGCTTGGAGCCATTGCATTTTGCTTTTAAGGCGAGTGTGGGGACACACTTTGAGTCTTCTATTGGCGGTGAATCGGCACAATATGCTAAATATCTGAAAGATTGTATCCGTAAGTTTTCTTATCGTGCTGTACTTTCCATGGTGGTGGTAGGTTGGCTGGCCTATTTGTTTGTGCAATATACTCCGGCATTCGGACTGGATGCCTCCCGTTTTCTGCAAAACGATGGAAAGCTTAAAGAACTGGTAGGTACATGGGAGGGTACGTTTGAAGGGCGTAATGCTACGCTGAACATAACGACAGCAAACTCGGAAGGCTTGAAAGCTACCATACATGTGCAATATACGAATCTGACCAACGAAGCATTGACGGGCACTGTGAATACCGTTACGAATACTATCCATTTTGACGATGTATACAAGAACGGTACTCTCGACGGGCAGTATAACGGTACGTTCACCGGCGATGGAATGGATGCTTTTGAAGGTACTTATGAGAATTATACGACCAAAAAACAAGTGAACTTCAGTTTCAAAAAAGCGAAAGCAGATGTAGAGAACTGATAAATGAAGATGACTATGAATTGTCCGAAATGTAATAAGCCGAACCGTGAAAAGGCTGTTTTCTGCAAATGGTGTGGTACCAATGTGGTTACTAAAGCTACCGAACCGCTGCGTGAGTTGGTGGGGATGGAAACCGTCAAGAACCAGTTGCAGGATTTGGTAAATACTTGTGAGTCGCTTGCTTTGCGTGCACAGCGTAGTGGCATTTCCATTCGTCTGGGCATGGACATGATTATTACGGGAAATACCGGAACCGGTAAAACCAAACTGGCAGGAGTATTGCAAAAACTATTGTATTCCAGTGGTATTATCAAGAAGCCTGCCATGAAAGTAGTGGATGCAGTGGATTATGAGGAGTTTGCCAAAGAGTGGGAAAAGAATACCGCCGATCTGAAAGGGGGGATTCTTTGCATTGAAAATGTGCAGAAGCTTTTGCCTTCGGGTGCAGCCAATGATATCAATAAGCTTGATAAGCTGTTCAGTTGTATGGATAAGTGGAACAATGATCCGATAGTCATTCTTTCCGGGCTTTCATCGGCCTTTAAAGAGTTTCTGGTATACAATCCTGATGTGCGCAATCGCTTTGAGTATTACTTCGATCTGAAAGATTTCAGTATGGAGGAACTGAAGCAGCTTTGTATCCATGAACTCAAAAAACGTTATGGGATTGCATTGAGTGAGGAAGCGGATGCTAAATTGGAGCGTGTGTTTAAGAATGAGATGCGACAGAAATCAGATGATTTCGGAAATGGGCATTTGGCTGTGAAAAAGGCGGCTGATATCTTTGCCAATACTATTAAGCGCGATCCGAATGCATCGGTTGCCATTCCTGAGGATATTCCCGGTAAAGAGTTCCGGCAGAAGAGTTATGAGGAGATCATGGCAGAGCTGGATGAGTTTGTCGGTATCGATGAAATCAAGGCAACGGTGCAGAAAATCATTAATAAGATAGATTTTGAACGGGAACGGAAAGGTGCCGGAGCAAAGCGGGAGGTCAAAGATCATTTTCTGTTCCTTGGCAATCCGGGGACGGGAAAGACAACAATTGCCCGCATCTTTGCTGATATCCTGAATTCTCTGGAAGTGCTGCCCATCGGTCAGTTGGTGGAAGTTTCGCGAAAGGAGCTGGTTGCGGGATATGTAGGTCAGACGGCCTTGGCAGTGGAAAAATATGTGGATATGGCTATGGGCGGAGTACTATTCATTGACGAAGCCTATACATTGAAGCAAGGTGATAATGACCAGTTCGGCCAGGAGGCAATTGATACGTTGCTGAAACTGGTAGAAGATCGTCGCGGGCAGTTTGTGGCTATTGCTGCCGGATATACAAAAGAGATGGGAGAATTTCTGAGTTCCAACTCGGGGATGGCCTCCCGTTTCAATGAAACGGTGACTTTCCGCGACTATAAAGCCGATGAATTGACGGAAATCTTCCGCCGACAGGTGAAGAAAGAGCATCTGACCCTGGATGAAGAGGCCGAGGCATTTATCCGTAATTACTTCTCGAAGATGTACCTGACCCGTACACGCAATTTCGGTAATGCCCGTGAGGTACGGAACGCAATGGATCGTGCAATCAAGAATCAGGGAGTCCGGTTGCTGGAACTGAAGGGTACACCGGATTATGATGCGTCTATGGTGCATGTACTGACGCGTGCCGATATTGAAGGTGAAGAAAGCAAAAATATCAAGAGTCTGGACGTTGTACTTGCTGAATTGAATGAATTCGTCGGTATGGACAGCGTAAAAGCAGAGATACGTGCGCTGGCGAACAAGATAGCCATGGACAAGGAAATGATGGAAATGGGTATTGCTGACGCTGAGGTGACTCCTGTACACATTGTGCTGACGGGTAATCCGGGGACAGGTAAGACCACCATCGCCTGTAAGTTGGGAGAGGTCTTTAAAGCCATCGGTCTGCTGCCTACCGATAAAGTCGTGGAAAAGGAGCGTAAACATCTGATAAGTACGTATCAGAATGAGACGGCCAAACTTGTGGATAAGGCTTGTGACGAAGCAATGGGTGGTATTCTTTTTATAGATGAAGCCTATGCTCTGATGCCTATCAGTGTGGGTGGAAGTAAGGATCAGACTGGAGTGGAAGCCGTGGAGGCACTAATGACCCGAATGGTGAAGGATGCCGGGAAATTTGTGGTTATCTGTGCCGGTTATCGCGCTGAAATGGAGGAGTTTGTCAATAATGCCAATCCGGGCTTCCGGCGCCGGTTTAGTAATTTTCTGCATATCGAGGACTACTCGGCAGACCAGTTGATTTGTATTTATCGTTCTCTTATCAGGAAGAAAGGGAATATACTGACACCGGATGCAGAAGAGATGCTGATTAAGTTAGTCGATGAAATGGTGACATCGAAAGATGAGAACTTTGGAAATGCAGGGGAAATGGTGAAACTCTTTGAGAAAACCAAAGCCCGCCGTGCCAATCGGCTGGCACAATTACATGCCGGAGGACAGACCTTGACTCGCGAAATGTACCTGACCATCGAGGCGGAGGATATTCCGTATGATCCGCCAAAGATGATCGATGAAGAAGAGTGCATGGCTGAATTGAACCAATTGATCGGATTATCCAGTGTGAAACGTGAAGTGAAGGAGATTGCCGATTATATCAAAGTGGAGCGTGCTAAGGCGGAAGCTATGGGTAAGAAATTCCAGGGTGTAGTGGATCACTATCTCTTTGTCGGTAATCCGGGAACGGGAAAGACTACTGTGGCACGTATCATGGGAAATATTTTCTATTCATTGGGTGTATTGCCCAGCAATCGTTTGTTGGAAGTAACCCGTAAGGATTTGGTAGAAGGCTATGTGGGGCAGACTGCCACTAAAACGGCACGGGTTGTGAAGCGTGCGGTGGGCGGTGTGTTCTTTATTGACGAAGCTTATTCACTGATGGGCGATAACTTCGGGCAGGAGGCTACGAATACCATTTTGCCGATGTTACTTGATTATAAGGGGAAGATGGTTTGCATTGCTGCCGGGTATCCGCGTGAGATCCGGCAATGGATTGATACGAATTCCGGTTTGGAATCTCGCTTTACCAAGGTGATTCATTTTGAGGACTATAATCCCGATGAATTGGCGCAAATTTTTAGGATGAAGGTGAAAAAGGATAAGCTCACACTGACTCCTGAAGCAGAAAATGCCATGCGTGTTTACTTCACGGATTTATATAATCGTCGTGAACGTAATTTTGCCAATGCCCGTGAAGTGAATAATTATTTCGATCGGGTGAAAAAGAATCAGAGTTCCCGTCTTCGTCACGAAATGGAGCGTCCTGACTTTGATCCGGCAAGTTACAGTATATTGTTGCCTGAGGATATGGGATAATTGAATCACTAATCGTTAATTACTAAAGAAATGAGTACATTAGTCAACTGCCCCAAGTGCAGAGTTGAAATAGAAAGTGATAGTTACTATTGCGATCAATGTGGTGTTGAACTGTATATTTGCCCTCAATGCCATGTGTTTGGAAAGGGGAAACGATGCACGCAATGCGGTCAGCCGTTAGTATCCGCTGCAAATCAAGTGGTGTCACCTGTGCATCCTTCGACTTCTTCCGTGAATTCCTCGGCTTCTTCTGTGAGTCCGGCTTCCTCTAAAGCTGTTGCACCGAAACCTTCCAGGCCTGTCCACGTATGCCCGGCTTCCTCTGAGCCTGAAAAGACAATGCGTCCGGGAGTATCCGTACCTCCACTTCCTGTACGTTTGGTTTGTTCTGCCGCAGGCATTCGTTTAGGTTTGGGAAATGGTGCGGTGATTGGGCGTAGAAAGGGTGATTATGTATCTGCATTCGCTTCTCAGGGATATGTTTCCGGTACCCATGCCCGCTTACAGAAGAGCACCTCCGGACAATGGGAAATAGTGGATCTGGATTCTACCAATGGTACGTTTGTAAACGGTAACCGTCTTTCGCCGAATGTACCTGCGGTGTTTAGCATCGGAGATATCGTTCGTATAGCCAATCTTGATTTTAAGGTTGAATAGATTTGGATGGAATAGAGATAATTTTAATCGTAGGTTGTAATCATTAAATCGCAAAATTACCTTATGTTATTATTGAAATGTCAGCTTGCCAGTGATATGGGGTGCATACGTACCAATAATGAAGACATGATACTTTTCAATGGAGGACTTTATCGTGACGAAACATACGAACAGAAGTTTGAACTCATTCCTCAGGCTCGATTTACGGCTTTTGTAGCGGATGGTATGGGCGGACACGAAGGTGGAGAATTTGCCAGTGAGTTGGCTACCCAGGCATTCGACCGTTTTATTACCGATCTTCCTTCCGATCTTTCCCATGAGGTACTGTCCGGCGAGATAAAGAATTGGGTGAATGAAACTCATGCTCTGATAACAAACAAGGGTGTTGAACTTCCTCAATACGAGGGAATGGGAACCACTTTTGTAGGCATGTTCAGTTATGAAGAGCGCATCTATATGGTGAATATTGGAGACAGTCGCCTGTATCGTTATCGTGGCGGTATTCTGAAACAACTTTCGTCGGACCATTCTATGCGGGAGCTGACCGGAGATATGACTACTCCATCCAACGTAATATATAACTCTTTGGGTGCCGGAACATCTGCTTTTGCCGATTTCACCGAATTAACCGGTCAATTATTGGATGAAGATCTCTTTTTGATTTGTTCCGATGGTTTAAGTGATATGCTTACAGATGATCAGATTGAAGAAGTTCTTCATCAAGAACCTACTGCAATCAATCTGATAGAAGCTGCAAAGGCGGCAGGTGGTAGAGATAATGTGAGTGTTGTGCTTCTGCGGGTAACAGAATAGAAAGAGGTAGCGGATCAAATGAACCATGTAGGTTTGTGAGTCAGCTTTTTTTGAAATATATATTGCTATTTCTTTATATTTTTATTTTCTTTGCTGTCAGATAACCGAATATTTTAAAGTGAAGATGCAGTTTCCATTTATCTATCTGATCGTTTTCTGTTTACTCGTGATTCTTTTTCTGGTCTGGTATATTCAGCGGACAAAGCAGCGGAAGAAGTTTCTCGAACAGGAGCATAAATACGATCAGGCTTTATTGGAAGTACATGCGATAGAGACTGAGTATTATATTTCTTTATTGAGGGATAAACAAGAAGAAACTCAAAAACTGCTTTCTCAGAAAGAAAATGAAATCAGAAAATTGGCCGATGAAAAGGCGCAATTATGCAATGTGATCTTTAAAGAGACATCCATTTATAAAACAATAGAACGGCTTAGTCGTCAGGACAAGACTAAAAACAAACAGGATTTACGTATTTTATTGGAAAATGAGCAGAAGAAACTTCGTTCTACTATTATGGAGATATACAAGGACTATATAGAGTATCTGCACCAAACCTATCCTAAATATACGGAAGATGATTGTCTATTTTCATGCCTCTCAATTTGTGGGTTAGATGATTTTACCATTGCTCTTTGCTTTGGGAATGTCAATAAGCAAATTGTGGCTCAAAGGAGGCATCGGATAAAATTGAAGGTTGCTAATTAGCCTGCTTTTTGAAGATTGTTATTACTTCTCTTTGTAAGTAAGTGATAAATAGCTAATTGTGAAAATTAGATGTTATCACTTATATTCTCTTTTTATGCTTTTATGTCACTAACTTTGTCACATTACGAATCGGGATAAATGTGAAAGGCATATGGGTGAACGCATTACTATTAGTTTTTATCCGGCGGAAAAGCCTAAGAGGAAAAAAGGATTTTTTGCTCGCTTATTCGAATGCATAAAAAGATGGATTAAGAGACTTCTGAGTTTTAGTTAACATATTTAATAACTTCTTCAAAACGCATTATTATGGATACAAATTTATTGTCGATGTCGCAGCAATTCTCCGGGCTGCCAATGGAAAGCTTAATCGGAGGTCCTTTGAATGCAGCCGCTAAGGCGAATTCTGCAATGGCTCTTACGCAAACGATGTTTATGTTGGACACTTGCTTCAAAAAAAAGAATATTAGTGGGAGCGGAAAACCGCCTGTTTATAATTATGAGCCTATCATGATTGATATGGTATTAACTAGAAGTGTTATAACTCAGGGTATGGATACTACTAAAGGAATTCCTCAGGCCAGTACTAAGTTTACTCTACCTTTATTGACAATCCTGCCAATTAATTCATTGGCTGTGGAAACTGTGGATATTAATTTTGAGATGGAAGTAAAATCAAGCTTTTCAGAAGATGACAATCAAGCAAAAGAATCTGAGACTACAGGCGAAGGTAGTTTTGAAACTAAAATAGGTTGGGGGTTGCTAAGTACAACTATTAAAGGTTCGGCCAGTTATTCTTCAAAAGATTCTTCGAGCCATAATACACATTATGAGAAGAGCAATTCTGCCAAGTATACGGTAAATGTACATGCAGGTCAATTGCCACTTCCTAAAGGAGTAAACACTATTATCGAAGCATTTACGCAAGCAATTCAGCCTATAGAATTGACGCCTGCCCCTTCTACTCCTACTCCTCCAGCATCCTGAAAGTAGTTTGAATGATAGAATGGTCAGGAAAGTTTAATATCAAGTAGAAATAAACGATTATGTCTGAAAACGAGCAAGGTACATTCAAACCTCAATTTGGGGCAGAACTTAACATTGAATCAATCATTGGCGCACCTTTGGTGGCGGCCTCGAAAGCCAATGTTATGATGCTGACCGGGCAGGCTCAGTTCTTGCTTGATTATTGCTTCACAAAAGAGGAGGGAAGCAACTTGCGACAACCTCTTATGATAGAGATGGTACTGAGTCAGCCGGTTGTTGATCATACGAAACAACCCACTGATCCGGGATACATCTCTATCAACAAAATGGCTTTTCAGGTTCCTTTACTGTGCTTATTGCCTTTAAATTCTCTTGCAATAGATAAGATCAATGTGGACTTTGATCTGGAAATCACATCGGTGGGTTCTTATGATTATAAATCGCAAGTAAATGCGGATGTGCAGCTTGTAGAGAAGAAGGCGGTTCTGAATGGAAGAATTGCTCCGGCCAAACAGGAATATAAGAAAAACTCCCGTGAACAATATGATAGTACTTTGTCGAGCCGTCTTAAAGTGAATATACATGCGGGCAGATTACCTTTGCCTAAAGGAGTATTGACTTTACTTGATTTGTATACAAAATCGATACAGCCCATACAAAAGATAGATAAACAGTCGGAAAAAGAAGAATAGAAGTATGATAGATCAATATATCCCATGTCCGGTATGTAGGACTCAAATACCCATTGATTTGCATTTGCTAATTCAAGGTGTGCAATTCTCATGCCCTAATTGTCAAGCGGCGATTGGGTTGGCGTCGGAAAGTCGCTCAGTAGTGAGTGAGGCGGTCGACAACTTTGAAAAGTTGAAGAAGATGGCACCTCAGAAAAAGTAAAATAGCATAATGTCGAATCATAAAACTCATCGATATGATTAGCTTTAAATTGTTTGTAGAGGCTATCCATCATGCCATTGTAAGTGCCAGCGACTCACTGATGGATAAGAATGAAGGTTTGCTGGATAAGTATTTTGAAAAGCCTGTTGACGGGGAGGGGAAAAATAAAGGGGCATTGGTTCCGAAGATAGTGCAACTTGAATATCCCGCTTTGGATGATACCGGAGCAGTTACTACTACAACAGTTCAGGTCCCTTTAATCACATTGGTACCTGTTACGGCTTCTAAAATAGAGAAGGCTACTGTGACGGCAGAATTTGCCTTGGAAGTTATAAACGATGAACTACAGATCAGCTTCCCTAATAAAAAAATATCAGAAAATGCTACGGTGGGAAAATTGGAGATTGTTATTTCGCCACAAGAATTAACGGATGGGTTGGAATTGATTATCGAGGGATATGCAAATGCTTTGAAACGACAGATTACCTGATAGAAAAGGAGCTTTTCTTGAGAATTAAGTCTTTGCAAGGTGTTAACCTCTTGTTTTTTATAATTTCCCATCTCCTTTATTTTTTGCTATTGGATCTCACAAATTGGTATGTTTTTCTCGTGTATCTTTCTATCTTAGCGAATAAATGGAAAGATTATTGCATTTATTGAGTCAATTGCGTTATTCTGAAAATAAATTTGTAGCTAACTTTGCTTCCAAACATTAAATAGAGTTACATACCATGAAAAAATTATTCATCTCGTTATTTTTAGTAACGTTTTTTATTTTGGAGAGTTCGGCTCAATGGAAACCGGCCGGAGATAGAATAAAGACAAAGTGGGCAGAACAGATCAATCCTTCCGATGTATTGCCCGAGTATCCAAGGCCCATCATGCAGCGTAATGACTGGAAAAACCTGAATGGTTTGTGGGATTATGCTATTATTGATAAAGGTGGACGCATTCCAACGGATTTTGAAGGCCAAATTCTCGTACCTTTTGCTGTAGAATCGTCTTTGTCCGGAGTAGGAAAAAGAGTGAACGAAAATCAGGAAGTAATCTATCAGCGGAGCTTTGAGATACCTTCAGCCTGGAGAGGAAAACAGGTTTTGCTACATTTTGGTGCCGTTGACTGGAAAACCGATGTATGGGTGAACGATATTAAGGTTGGAAGTCATACCGGAGGATTTACTCCATTCTCCTTTGATATAACTCCTGCCTTGTCGGCTAAAGGTAACAACCGTCTGGTTGTAAAGGTTTGGGACCCTACGGACAGAGGCCCTCAACCACGTGGTAAGCAAGTCAGCAGACCGGAAGGTATCTGGTACACTCCTGTAACAGGTATCTGGCAAACTGTATGGCTGGAACCTGTTGCTGGTAAACATATTGAGAATCTTCGTATTACTCCTGATATTGACCGTCATCTGTTAACGGTAAAAGCTGAACTGAACACCAACAGCACATCAGACTTCGTAGAGGTGAATGTGTATGATGGTAATCAATTAATTGCTGCCGGTAAGAGTATTAATGGGGAACCTGTAGAAGTGGCAATGCCTGAGAATGCAAAACTGTGGAGCCCTGATTCTCCTTTTCTCTATACTTTGAAAGTTACTTTAAAAGAGGGGAATAAGATTGTGGATAAGGTGGATAGCTATGCGGCCATGCGTAAATATTCCACTCGCAGGGATGCCAATGGTATCGTACGTTTGGAACTGAATAATGAAGCGCTGTTCCAGTTTGGCCCGCTTGATCAAGGTTGGTGGCCTGACGGTCTGTATACGGCTCCTACGGATGAAGCTTTACTGTACGACATTCAGAAGACAAAAGATTTTGGTTATAATATGATCCGTAAACATATTAAAGTAGAGCCTGCCCGTTGGTATACATATTGCGACCAGCTTGGAATTATTGTGTGGCAAGACATGCCGAGTGGTGACCGTAACCCGCAATGGCAGAACCGGAAGTACTTTGATGGTACGGAAATGAAGCGTTCAGCCGAATCAGAAGCTTATTATCGCAAAGAATGGAAAGAAATAATGGACTGTCTGTATTCTTATCCTTGCATTGGTACCTGGGTGCCATTTAATGAGGCTTGGGGACAGTTTAAGACCGTTGAAATTGCTGAATGGACGAAACAATATGATCCGACCCGTTTGGTGAATCCAGCAAGTGGCGGTAATCATTATACTTGTGGTGATATGCTTGACCTGCATAATTATCCGGCACCTGAGATGTACTTGTATGATGCTCAGCGTGCAACTGTTTTGGGTGAATACGGTGGCATCGGTCTTGTTCTGAAGGATCATATCTGGGAGCCGAACCGTAACTGGGGTTATGTTCAATTTAATTCTTCCAAAGAAGCTACGGATGAATATGTGAAGTATGCCGATATGCTGTATAAGATGGTAGACAGAGGATTCTCCGCAGCTGTCTATACACAGACTACTGACGTGGAAGTGGAAGTGAATGGCCTGATGACCTATGACCGTAAGGTTATTAAACTGGATGAAAAGCGTGCTAAAGAAATAAATACACGTATCTGTAATTCGTTGAAAAAGTAATCTTCCGGGAAGGAGGAGGTTATGAACCGAACGATTGTAAAGCTTTTCTTTTATTTGTGCATATTGACGGCGTTGCCGTCATATGCACAAAATGCTGTTCATTACTATTTTAAGACAATGGACATCCGGAACGGTCTCTCACAAAATACGGTATATCAGATTTTGCAGGACAGGAAAGGCTTTATGTGGTTTGGGACTAAAGACGGCCTGAACCGTTATGATGGTCTATCTTACCGCGTATACAAAAAGGAAAATTCCGGTTTAGGCAAGAATTTCATTACTGCACTTTATGAAGACCATGAAGGGAATATCTGGATAGGGACGGATGGGGGAGTCTTTATCTATAATCCAGTGCTTGATTCTTTCACAGCTTTCAATCAGACAAGTGATAAAGGAACTGTCATTAAAGACTTCGTAACCATGATTGGAAGCGATGAATACGATAATATTTGGATATCGGTGGAGAATCAGGGCTTGTTTTGCTACAACCATGAGAAAAGGTTACGGAATTATCTGCATGATTCGGGCATGTCCAATGTAGCTCGTTTCTGGCTTAACGAAAGTACCTGCTGGTTGGCTTTGTATGCTGACAATCTTTACTACACAAAGGATAATTTTGAAAGTCCGCTACAACCTTTTAAGGATGCAGATGGCAATGAGATATTTAAAGGAGATATCATTAACTGGCATGTCAGTGGGCCGCACAATTGCGTTTATATAGCTTCGGTTAACGGATTGACTGAGATAAACTTTACCACCGGCAAAACTCGCAGATTGTTGAACGCTTATGTACGCGTATTGCAATTCAAATCCGATGATGAGCTGTGGGTAGGTACGGAATCTGGTCTGTATATATACAATCTGGCAAATGATAAGGTGACACATCTGTCGGTTCCTGATCAGGATGATTCTTATGCATTGTCGGATAACGCCATTTATTCACTGTGCCGTGACAAGGAAAATGGTATGTGGATAGGTTCATATTTCGGTGGTGTGAACTATTATCCATATCAATGGACTTATTTTGAGAAATTCTATCCAAGAGATGATCTCAGGCACTTCGGGCGTCGGGTACGAGAAATATGCGAAAGCAATGACGGTACGTTGTGGATAGGTACCGAAGATAAGGGATTATTCAATTATGACCCTGCAAACGGTAAAATAGTGCCTTTTGATCATCCTGCCATTTACAAAAATGTTCATGCACTTTGTCTGGATGGAGATGATCTATGGGTGGGCACTTTTTCCGGTGGATTAAACCGGGTGAATTTGCATACCAGGCAAGTGAAGCATTATTCCAGAGGTAAAACTCAGAACTCTATGTCCGCTAATGATGCTTTTACCATTTGCAAAACCACTACAGGCGATGTCTGGATCGGTACAACGGCCGGTCTGTTGAAATACAACCGCTCTTCTGACGACTTTACACGCATTGCTGAACTGAAGAGCATGTTCACTTATGATATATTGGAGGATTTCAACGGCAATCTCTGGTTTGCTACTTTCTCCAATGGAGTCTTTTGCTATAATGTCCGAAGTCAGAAGTGGAAAAATTACCTGTCGAATGAAAAAGACTCTGCTTCGCTCTCTTACAATAAGGTGATCAGTATCTATGAAGACAGCAGAAAATGTCTGTGGTTTATGACCTTGGGTGAGGGCTTCTGCCGTTATAATCCGGAGACGGATAACTTCACCCGCTATGATATGTCGAAAGGTTTTCCAAGTAATACTATCTATAAGATGGTGGAGGATAAGCGGGGAAATCTCTGGCTTACAACTAATAACGGTCTTGTCTGCTTCAATCCGGAGACAGAGAGCAAGCATGTCTATACCACGGCCAACGGATTGTTGAGCAATCAGTTTAATTTCCAGTCCGGATATTGTGACAGAAAAGGACGTATTTACCTGGGCAGTATCAATGGGTTTATAGCTTTTGACCCAGAAACTTTTGTAGAGAACACTTTTCTTCCTCCGGTGGTCATTACTGATTTTTACTTGTTCAACAAGCGGTTATCAGTGGATAGTCCGGATTCTCCTATGGAGAAGAGCATTACTTATTCAGATGAAATAGAGCTTGATGCCAATCAGAATTCCTTTTCTCTTCAGGTGGCTGCCTTAAGTTATCAGGCTCCCGAGATGAATCGGTTAGAGTATAAGCTGGAGGGTTTTAACAGTGAATGGTATACGGTAGGCAGGAACTCCATGATCAATTACTCCAATCTGCCTTACGGAAGTTATACGTTGCGTATAAAGGGATCTAATAGCGACGGTAAATGGAATGAAGCGCAACGTGTGCTTAAAATACGTATTCGACCTCCTTTTTACTTGTCTACCTGGGCCTATGTCGTTTATGTACTATTGGCTTTATGTTCTCTGGTTGCCGTTATTTTCTACTTTAGGAGAAGGACCCAACAGAAGCATCAGCAGACCATGGAGAAGTTTGAGCGTGAGAAGGAGAGGGAACTGTACACGGCTAAAATAGATTTCTTCACGAATGTAGCTCATGAGATACGTACGCCGCTTACACTCATAAAGAGTCCGCTTGAGAATGTGTTGTCATCCAAATCGGTATCCGATGAAATCAGGGATGATTTGGAGATAATGGACCTGAATACAAATCGGCTGCTCGATTTGGTCAATCAGTTGCTCGATTTCAGAAAAACGGAGACGCAAGGATTCCAACTGAATTTTGTGGAATGTGATGTGTCGGATATCCTGCAAAAGACGTGTAAACGTTTTAGACTTTCGGCACGTCAGAAAGAATTGGAATTTGTTATTGACTCTCCCGAAACGGTGTATGCTTCGGTCGATAAGGAAGGATTGACCAAGATTATCAGTAATCTGCTTTCCAATGCCATCAAGTATTCTGAAACTTATATCCGCGTTAGGCTGTATGTGGAAGAAGATAAACTGTTGTTTTCGGTTTGTAATGACGGTCCTGTTGTTCCGACAAAAATGCGTGAAGAGATTTTTAAGCCGTTCATCCAGTATAAGGAGGGAGTCTTGAGCTCTGTATCCGGTACCGGTATTGGGTTGGCATTAGCCCGTTTGCTTGCCGAACTGCATGAAGGTGCATTATACATGGAAGATTCCATGGAATGTAATTGTTTCCTGTTGTCACTTCCGTTGAAGCATGTACAAACTGTTACAATAGAACGAAAAGAACCGGTAATGAATGAAGAATTATCCGGAGAAGGAGAACCGGAAACCGGTCGTAAACAATGCCGGTATACCCTGTTGGTTGTAGAAGATAGTTTGGAGATGCGGTTGTTTGTGACTAAACAATTGTCATCGGAATATCAGGTGCTGACAGCCGTCAATGGTATAGAAGCGTTGAAAGTGTTGGGAGAACATACGGTCAATCTGGTTATTTCTGATATTATGATGCCCGAGATGGATGGATTGGAACTGTGTGAACATCTGAAGTCGGAGCTCGATTATAGTCATATTCCCATTATATTATTGACAGCTAAAACCACCCTTCAGGCAAAAATAGAAGGTATGAGGCTTGGTGCGGACGTTTACATAGAAAAACCGTTCTCTGTGGAATACCTGAGAGTATGTGTGTCTAACTTGTTGAGTAACCGCGAGAAGTTGCGGGTTTCTTTTGCTCATTCTCCTTTTGTACAAACTAACAGTATGGCGATGACTAAAGCAGACGAAACCTTTCTTAAAACATTGAAAGAAGTAGTTGTGGCCAATATGCAAAATCCTGAATTCTGTCTTGATGATATGGCGAGCCTGCTGAATATGAGCCGTTCGAGCCTGAACCGGAAAATAAAAGGGATATTGGATTTGACCCCGAATGATTACATTCGTCTGGAACGTCTGAAGAAGGCGGCACAGCTGTTGCAGGAAGGAGAATGTAAGATCAATGAAGTGTGTTACATGACTGGATTCAATACCCCTTCTTACTTCACAAAATGCTTCCAGAAGCAGTTTGGAGTTCTGCCTAAGGACTTTATAAAGTGACAACAGGGGCGATTGGTACTATTTTCGCATTGTTTGGATAAATATTTATACTCTATATCTCAATATTTTGCTATTTTTGGACTGTCATTTTATATCGCTGTTCCGCCTTCAGTAAAAGACGGGAAATAGGCTTTATTTTAAAGATTATATTATGAAAGATACATTGATCAGCAGGAGAGAGTTTCTGAAAGATATAGGGATGATTGGAGCCGGAGTGCTGCTATCGGCAAGCCCTTGGCTTTCTGCTTTTTCGGAAGTTGTAGAAACATCCGGTGAAAAGTGCCGTCTGGCTATTATCGGTCCGGGTTCAAGAGGACGTTTTTTGATGAGCTTTCTGGTACAGAATCCTAAAGTAGAGATTGTGGCATTGTGCGATATCTATCAGCCTTCTATTGAAAAAGCACTGGAGCTGGCTCCGAAAGCTAAAGTTTATGACGATTACCGGGAAATACTGGAAGATAAAACCGTTGATGCCGTACTGGTAGCTACTCCTCTTAATTCCCATTGCCAAATAGTGCTGGATGCTTTTGATGCCGGCAAGCACGTGTTCTGTGAGAAATCTATAGGCTTTACGATGGAAGAATGTTTCCGCATCTATAATAAGCACATCAGTACGGAGAAAGTATTCTTTACCGGCCAGCAACGTCTTTTTGATCCGCGATACATTAAGGCCATGGAAATGATTCATGCCGGTACTTTTGGTGAGATAAACGCCATCCGTACTTTTTGGAACCGGAATGGAGACTGGAGGCGGGAAGTGCCTTCACCTGATCTGGAACGTCTGATTAACTGGCGTCTGTATCGCGAATATTCCAAAGGACTGATGACTGAACTGGCTTGCCATCAGTTGCAAATAGGGAGTTGGGCACTGCAAAAGCTTCCCGAGAAAGTGATGGGACATGGGGCTATCACCTATTGGAAGGATGGTAGGGAAGTATATGATAATGTAAGTTGCATATATGTGTTCGATGACGGAGTGAAGATGACATTTGATTCTGTCATATCCAATAAATTCTATGGTTTGGAAGAACAAATCATGGGTAATCTGGGGACGGTGGAACCGGAGAAAGGTAAATACTTCTTTGAAAGTGTCCCTCCTGCACCTGGATTTTTGCAGATGATTAACGACTGGGAGAATAAAGTGTTTGATTCCTTACCTTTTGCCGGAACTAGCTGGGCACCGGAAACTGCCAATGAAAACAAAGGGGAATTTATTCTGGGAGAACGACCTAAATCGGATGGTACTTCTTTGTTATTAGAAGCTTTTGTTGAGGCTGTTATTACCCGTAGGCAGCCAGAACGCATAGCTGAAGAGGGCTATTATGCAAGTATGCTTTGCCTGTTGGGCGATCAGGCCTTACAGGAAGAACGGGTACTATACTTCCCCGATGAATATAAAATCAATTACCTGAATCATCAAGCTAAAACACCTGAAGCCGTATGAAAAATACAGTCATTACTGCCCGCCGGAAAAAGATAGAACTGCTGACTTTGCTGGCGTGCTTCATTATAGGCAATCTGGCAAATCTGTATGCCATAATTTCTTATGAGACACCTTTCTCGGAGATGCTGACATCCTTTTTCTATGTCCTCGCGTTTTCGGGCGTGCTTTATGTCTTTTGGACAATCCTGCGCATTCTGTTCTATGGGATAAGAAGTTTGTTTTTGAAGAAAAGAAATGCGGCCTGAAGATGATCAAGACTCAGTAACTTAATTAATACCAATGATATATGACGACACGAAGAGATTTTTTGAAAACGATGACAATGGCTTCTGCCGGACTGGCATTCGGAGCCGGTGATGTGCTGGGAGCCCGTGCTTCCACTACGCAAAGGAAAGTGACGGATAAAGTGAAGATTGCCTATATAGGCATTGGAAACCGTGGCGAGCAGATTATAAACGATTTTGCCCGTACCGGTATGGTAGAAGTTGTGGCTCTGTGCGATGTGGATATGGGAGCCGCTCACACCCAGAAAGTGATGAACCAGTATCCTAAGGCGAAACGCTTCCGCGATTTCCGTCAGATGTTTGACAAGGCGGGCAATGATTTTGATGCGGTAGCCATAGCTACTCCCGATCATTCACATTTCCCTATCAGTATGCTGGCTTTGGCATCAGGTAAACATGTGTATGTGGAGAAACCTCTGGCACGTACTTTCTATGAAGGAGAATTGCTGATGCAAGCTGCACTGAAACGTCCGAACCTGGCTACACAGGTCGGTAACCAAGGACATTCGGAAGCTAACTATTTTCAGTTCAAGGCGTGGATGGATGCCGGTATTATCAAGGATGTAACGGCTGTGACGGCACACATGAATAATCCCCGTCGCTGGCACAAATGGGATACCAATATCTATAAGTTCCCTTCCGGCCAGCAACTGCCGAAAGACATGGAGTGGGATGCCTGGTTGGGAGTAACTCCTTATCACGAATATAACAAAGACTACCATTTGGGACAGTGGCGCTGCTGGTACGATTTTGGAATGGGCTGTCTGGGTGATTGGGGTGCACATATCCTGGATACGGTTCACGAATTCCTGGAATTGGGATTGCCCTACGAAGTGTCTATGAAATATGCCAACGGACATAATGACTATTTCTTCCCTTATTCTTCCACTATCCTGTTCCGTTTCCCTCAACGTAAGGGTATGCCGCCGGTTGACATTACATGGTATGATGGTCTGGACAATCTTCCTCCTATCCCTGCCGGTTATGGGGTATCCGGTTTAGATCCTAATATTCCTGCAACTAATCAGGGAGATACGCCGGCCTCCAGTCTGAACCCCGGAAAGATTATTTATACAAAGGATTTGATATTTAAGGGTGGAAGCCATGGCAGCACACTTTCCATAATACCAGAGGAGAAAGCTAAGGAAATGGCAGGTAAACTGCCGGAAGTACCTAAGAGTCCCTCGAATCATTTCGAAAATTTCCTGTTGGCTTGTATGGGACAGGAAAAGACCCGCTCACCGTTTGAAATTAACGGTGTGCTGGGGCAGGTATTCTCATTAGGAGTGATTGCTCAACGTCTCAATACGCAAATATTCTTTGATCCTCGCACCAAGCAGATTACAAATAATGAGTTTGCGAATGCAATGTTGGCCGGCGTACCGCCTCGTAAAGGATGGGATGAGTTCTATAAACTGTAATTGCATAGTATTAAATAATCAATAGAAGAAATATCAATATGAAAAAGAATTATTTGTTGCTTTTGTTTGTGTTTTGTGCATCTGTGGTTTCGGCGCAAAACTGGGAGCCGCTTTTCAATGGGAAGAACCTGAGTGGCTGGAAGAAGCTGAATGGTAAAGCCGAATACAAAGTGGTAGATGGTGCTATTGTCGGCATTTCGAAGATGGGAACACCTAACACATTTCTGGCTACAAAGAAGACGTATGGTGATTTTATCCTGGAGTTTGATTTCAAAGTAGATGATGGCTTGAATTCTGGTGTGCAGCTGCGCAGTGAAAGCAAGAAAGACTACCAGAAAGGACGCGTGCACGGCTATCAGTTTGAGATTGATCCCTCTAAGCGTGCCTGGTCGGGTGGCATCTATGATGAGGCCCGTCGCAACTGGCTTTATCCGCTGACACAAAATCCGGCAGCTAAAAGTGCTTTCAAGAACAATGAGTGGAATAAGGCTCGTATCGAGGCTATAGGTAATTCTATCGCTACCTGGATCAATGGAGTGCCTTGTGCCAATATCTGGGACGATATGACTCCTGCCGGTTTTATTGCTTTGCAGGTACATGCTATCGGTAATGCTGCCGATGAAGGAAAAACAGTCAGTTGGAAGAATATCCGCATTTGTACAACAGACGTAGAGCGTTACCAGACAGACCGGAAAGCTCCGGAGATAAATGTTATCCCCAATACCATCTCTCCGAACGAAGCAAAAGAAGGTTGGACACTTCTTTGGGACGGTAAGACTTCAGAAGGTTGGAGAGGAGCCAAATTGAATTCTTTCCCTGAAAAGGGTTGGAAAATGGAAAACGGCATCCTGAAAGTGATGAAGAGTGGTGGTGCTGAATCTGCTAACGGTGGCGATATCGTAACTACCCGCCAATACAAAAACTTTATCCTGAAAGTAGATTTCAAGATTACTGAAGGCGCTAACAGTGGAGTGAAATATTTCGTAAACCCCGATATGAATAAAGGAGCCGGTTCGGCTATTGGTTGCGAGTTTCAGATTCTTGATGACGATAAGCATCCTGATGCTAAATTGGGCGTGAAAGGAAACCGTACATTGGGTTCACTTTACGATTTGATTCCTGCTCCGGCAGATAAACCTTTCAACAAGAAAGATTTCAATACGGCTACGATTATCGTGAAAGGTGACCGCGTAGAGCATTGGCTGAATGGTGTGAAGCTCATCGAATACACACGTCAGAACCAGATGTGGGATGCACTGGTTGCATATAGCAAGTATAGAGATTGGCCTAACTTCGGTAATTCAGAGTCTGGAAACATTCTTCTGCAAGACCATGGCGATGAAGTTTGGTTTAAGAATATAAAGATCAAAGAGTTGTAATTAATAGTATGTCTTTGAAAAGGGTGAGTTGCAGAATTGTGGCTTGCCCTTTCATTTTTCTTTAGGAAACACAGACTTGAAAATGCCGGACGTTATTAAACATCTTTATAAATATTCACCTTCTCAGGGTGGCTTGCTTTATGCCTGGTTTCCATCTATGCATACACGTGTCGATATAATGCTGTGTGGCAGGCAGGGGGAGGACATTTTACTGTCGGTAGTCGATGCGGTGTACAAAATGCTGTGTCGTTTAGAAAAGATGGCCAACTATTATGATGCGGATAGTGAACTGGCATATTTGAACCGGACTGCTTCTGTACATCCGCAACAGGTCAGCCACGAGCTTTATGATATGCTTACTTTCTGTGTAGATTGCTATACCCGTACCGCTGGATGTTTTGATGTAACTATTCATTCGGCTGATTATACACCCAATTTAATCCGTAGTGTTCAACTATCACCTCAGGAGCGTACCCTTCTCTTTTTGCAACCGGGAGTGACTATCAACCTTTCCGGATTCCTGAAAGGATATGCTTTGGAAAAAACACGGAAATTACTGCAACATTATGAAGTGAAGGATGCATTGATCAATATGGGAAACAGTTCTGTATTGGCTTTTGGGCATCATCCCTTGGCTGATGGATGGAAGGTCGGTTTTGGACAGGGCGCTGTTCTAAACGGGAGGAAACCGCAGGAGTTGCTTCTTCAGAATGAATGCCTCACTACTTCCGGTAATGATTCGCATGAGCGAAAACATATTATTAATCCCCGGAACGGAAAACCGGTGGAAGGGAAAAGAGAAGTAGTGGTGGTTACGGACAATGGTGCCATAGGCGAAGTTTTGTCGACCGGTTTATTTGTAGCTGATGCCCGTCAGCGGGAAATACTGGAAGCGGAGTTCCGTCCGCGTTTGATTCTTGATCTCTAAAACAACTTTTCAACTGAAGTAGTGGGATATTTAAATCGTATCTAAGCCGTATCTGAGCCGTACTTGCTCCGTACATTCTTTGCTCAGAAGTACCTCTGGACGAAGAAACTACGGATTTGATACGGAGCAAGTACATCTCGGGTATTCTGTATGCAAGAATAAGACCTGTTTGTACAATATCTGTGTCAGAGGTATAGCCGGATACACTACTAATACCTTTTTGCCTCGATTATTCTATAAAATGATTTTTTCGTTCTATCGGAAATTGCACATAAGCGCTACCTTTGAATGGCTGGATTCAGCTTGTTAGTATCCGGAAACTATCAGGAAGAACCGGTTTTATGGAAAACAAAAAATGATGTTTAATTAAAACTTTAAATCTTATGCAGGTAAATACAAAATTCCTCGTGTGTTCGCTTATATATATGGGGAGTCTTTCTGCGAACGCGGTGGGATCGTCTTCTTTGGCAAATGAAACGGTGCACGTATCTATCCTTTTGGCGGATCAAACAAAAAATGAACGGAACATTACAGGACGTATAATCGACGGAGATACCGGAGAGGCTCTTATTGGTGTCAGCATTCTGGTTAAAGGAGCCTCTATGGGTACGGTGACCGATGTTGATGGGAAGTTTTCATTGTCTGTGGCTACAGGAGATGTCTTGGAGATATCGTATATCGGCTATAAAAGCCAGTCGATAGTGGTTGGCAATCAGAGTGTCTTGGACATCCGGATGATGTCCGATAACGAATTGTTGGATGAAGTGGTAGTGGTAGGCTATGGCTCTCAGAAAAAAGTGAATCTGACGGGCTCTGTTGCTACGGTTAATTTTGATGATAAGACCTTGTCGCGTCCCGTAACTACGCTTGCTTCTACTTTATCGGGTATGGTGGCCGGATTGAATGTGATGCAGACATCCAGTAAGCCCAACTCAGAATCATCTACTCTGCGTATTCGCGGTACAGGTACTTTAAATGATTCTGCACCATTGGTGCTGGTCGATGGAATGGAAATGTCGCTAAATAATGTCAATCCTAATGATATCGCTTCTATCTCCATCCTGAAAGATGCCGCTTCGTGTGCTATTTATGGTAACCGGGGTGCTAATGGTGTTATTCTATTGACTACCAAGAAAGGTACGGACGGGAAAATCAACGTGACCTATTCAGGAAAATTCTCCTATAATACACCGGCTAATCTGATCCGTATGGTTTCAAACTATGCCGACTACATGGAATTTATCAATGAGGCTTCGGACAATGCAGGGCAGGCACAGGTGTTTAGCCAAACTACCATTGATACGTGGCGTGCAGCGGCCAGCAATCCGAATGGAATATCCGAATCGGGCTACCCGAATTATGTGGCCTATCCGAATACGGACTGGTACGATGAGGTGTATAATCCGAAATTGATGCAGGAACATTCTATTACGCTTACCGGTGCGGAAAAGAGAACCCGGTATAGCCTGAATGCTACGTATGTGGATAATCCCGGTCTGGTGGTGAATTCAGGAATGAAGAAATATTATATGCGCAGTAATCTGGAGTCACAGGTTGCCAGTTTCTTGGCTGTGGGGCTGAATGCATGGGGTTATCATGTAGATCAGGAAAGAAATAATGTTGATGATTTGAATGGTTTGCAAATGCAGAAAAGTACACCGGGAACCTATCCGTATTACGATGGGAAATATGGAGCTCCCGAAGCCCTCGAAGAAGATCCGGTAGTCAACAATCCGGTTTATTATCTGAATAGTGCGGGAGGCTCTTATAAAACAACGAAATTCTTTGTGAATCCTTATATTAAGATTGATTTCCTTAAGAACTTCCATTTGACTTCTAACTTCTACTACGATCATTATCGGCAGGAGAATCTGTGGCATTATTCCGATTATCAGGAAAGATTTTCATTCCAACGTGGAGAAACTATGAATGTTCCTCCTACTTCCGAATTGCTTGCGGAGTACCCTGTGAAATATTATATTGATGGAAATCAGAGCTGGAAAAATACTACCACCTTAAACTGGGGACAGATTTTCAAAGGTAAACACGATGTGGCAGCCTTAGTGGGCTATGAGGAATTCCGCAAATGGGCACGTACTACCGACATTAGTAAGAAAGGGATGCTTGATACCAGTCTTACAGATTTTGACGCATTGACGGAGCCTGATTATATCGATGGAAGCACTACAGAGTTTTCATCTCGTTCTGTCTTTGGTCGTGTTACTTATACGTATGATTCCCGTTACTTATTTGAGGCGAATGTCCGTTATGACGGTTCCTCCCGTTTTTCTCCGGAGAACCGCTGGGGTATATTCCCATCCTTTTCGGCAGGGTGGCGTTTGTCGGAAGAGAAATTCATGAAGAAGATGAATTGGCTCGACAACCTGAAACTACGTGTTTCCTGGGGACAACTCGGAAATAACTCAATCGGTAACTATGAATGGCAGGCTGTTTATGCTACGGCTCCCCATTATGCTTTTGGCAACAAGGAGGTTCCCGGACTGGGCATGGGAAGTTTTTCCAACTATAACCTGGAATGGGAGACAACTACGGTTACCAACCTGGGTATCGACTTCTCTATGCTGAAAAACCGTTTGAGTGGAACAGTGGAG
>OMAY01000260.1_pt1 | contig 33190 bp, 15 predicted proteins | sample 1673611 | NCBI WGS metagenome assembly OMAY01 (sample SAMEA103958117, study PRJEB25191) | human gut metagenome | biome: human-associated habitat [ENVO:00009003]; feature: intestine environment [ENVO:2100002]; material: feces | place: Germany | collected 2013/2015
GCGTGAATAGCAGCAACGTTATTAAATGGAATAGCGAACCCGAGAAGTGCTATCCGACAAAAAGAACTATCGGTAGCCTTACTATCGCAATCAGAACTGAACGATATAACAGAAGCACATTAAACAAAAGACTTTTATATAAAAAGCGGAACGTGAAACCAACGCTCCGCTTTTCTTCATATTCTGTTCTACTGTCAAAGTATCGTAAACACCGTACCTGCAACAATAAGCACAAGCCCCGCAGAAGACATCGCCGTGAGCTTTTCCTTAAGGAATATCCTTGAGAACAGTACGACAGCAAGTATACTCAGCTTGTCTATCGGAACAACTACCGATGCATCACCGATTTTCAGCGCGTAATAGTAGCACAGCCACGATGCCGCAGTAGATACAGCGCTTAGTGCGATAAATACAAATGCCTTACCGCCAAGCCCCGAAAAAACATTCTTCTTGCCCTTTGCCGCTACGACTATCCACGCCATAACAAGCACGACAGCCGTTCTTATGGCAGTGCCGAGATTTGAATTGACATTCTGTACGCCTATCTTTGCAAGAATTGAAGTGAGTGCGGCGAATATTGCTGACATCCACGCAAATATCATCCACCTGCCTGCCTTTGACCCTCTTTTTCCGGTATGTATGCTCATCATCAGCGTTCCGATACCGATAAGCACCATCGCAATTATCTTATAAGCCGTTAGCTGTTCGCCGAGAAAAATAAACGACATCAGCATAGCGAGTACGGTCGAGGATTTGTCGATAGGTGCGACCCTGTTCACATCGCCCGTTTTCAGAGCCTTGAAATAGCACAGCCACGAGCCGCCCGTCGCACAGCCCGAAAGTATCAGAAACAACAGTGTCATTCCCGTTACATTAGGAAGATCGTGCCATTCCCCCGTTATCCACACGACCGCTATCGACAGCACAAGCACTATCGTTGTACGCAGTGCCGTTGCCGCATCGGAGTCAGCGTCACGCAGTCCGCACTTGCACAGTATCGTTGTTATGGCCGCAAAGAATGCGGAAAGCAACGCTATAAGTATATACATCATAGATCAGAAGCTTCTCCTGCAATAATCTCTCGGTGTTACGCCCTTCATACTCTTGAACACCTTTATAAAATAGCTGTAATCGTTGAATCCGCACTTCATCGCAATATCTATCAGCTTCTCATCGGTACTTGCGATAAGTTCACAGGCAGATTCGATACGGAAATAATTGAGATATTCAACAGGTGTCTTGCCCGTATATTCCTTGAACGCACGGCAGAAATAATTCCTGTTCATTCCGCACTCGTTCGCAAGTTCCTCAAGTGTTATGTTCTTACGGTAATTCTGCTCGATATAGCTTATAACATTCTTGAAACGGCGTACCTTCTTTATATCGCTCGCCGCTGTTTCTCCGCTCTGATAATGCTCCTGCCTTGCCACAATGTGACCGAGCATACACAAAAGCCGTCCGGGTACGGTAAATTCATATCCCGGCTCTTTTTCAAGCATTGCGTCTATAACCGCCTTTGCGTCCTTTGCAGGCTCGCTGTCAGCGGAAAAGAAGGTGATAAACCGTCTTTCGTGGTTGATTATCGGCTGAAGATGCAATGTGCATATCTGACTTGATTTAAGCAAAGCCGCCATATCAAACACAAGACAGTCATATCTGCAGTTGTCCTTCGGCGTACCGCCGTGCATACTTCCGCCTATTATCAACGAACAGCAGCCTGCGTCTATCCTGTGTGTATGACCGTCAAGAAAAAGCTCGAAATATCCGCTCCTGACATAGATAATCTCGCACTCGTTATGCCAATGCGGTATCATATTATAACGTGGAAAATTCTCTGTCACTCTGTAGCAGGCATACGGAAATTCCCTTGTGCCATGCTCACGTTTTTCTCGGTATTCAATGTATTTCATATTACATCCTTTGGCTAAATTGTCAAAATCGTCATATTGTTAATCGGAGCAAAGTTTAATATCATGAAAAACTACTCCAAAATACAAATCATCAAAGAGTTTATATAATTTTCGGTGAGTGGGGTTTGGGGCGTAGCCCCAAGACAGGTCGCAGGGGCGTCAGCCCCCGTATTCTCCCCCTTTCCCGGGGAAAGGGGGTAAGGGGGATAGGGATAGAGAATTTTTGACTATTTTTAATAAAATGTACTCTTTCGACAATTTGTATTTAAAATAATTATATCATTTTTCCGCCATATTGTAAAGCAATCCGCTACTTATATATCAATATAGTGCAACTAATCGTCACAATGCACTAACACAGCCCGTTTTTTTGTGCAGATTGCGGATTTTTACTTTTCACAAAAATTTTTATTTTTAAAACGATTACAGCCCTTGCTAAAAAATTTCATTTAAGATATAATTATCATAGACGTTTCTGTAACGTTGTAATTTTTTCGCTACAGGAACAAAAACATTAGGAGGATTCTATGAAATTCGGTTATTTTGACGATAAGAACAGAGAGTATGTCATTACATCTCCCAAGACCCCTTATCCGTGGATAAACTATCTCGGCACACAGGGCTTTTTCTCGCTGATCTCTAACACAGCAGGCGGTTACTGCTTCTACAAGGACGCAAGACTGAGAAGAATTACACGTTACCGCTATAACAATGTTCCCGTTGATATGGGCGGACGTTACTTCTACATAAACGACGGCGGTCATGTATGGAACCCCGGCTGGTCGCCCGTTAAGACAACGCTTGACAGCTACGAGTGCCGTCACGGTATGGGCTACACAATCATAAAAGGCTCATCAAACGGCGTTACAGCCACAGTTACATTCTTCGTTCCCCAGAACTTCAACGGAGAAATCCAGAAGGTTACAATCAAAAACGACAGCGATAAGGAAAAGAACTTAAAGCTGTTCAGCTTCCTTGAGTGGTGCCTCTGGGATGCAAACGACGATACAACAAACTTCCAGAGAAACTTCAACACAGGCGAAGTTGAAATTGACGGTTCTGTTATCTACCACAAGACCGAATATAAGGAAAGACGTGACCACTACGCATTCTACTCTGTAAATGCCGATATTAACGGTTATGATACCGACAGAGAGAGCTTCCTCGGCTTATACAACGGCTTTGACGCTCCTCAGACAGTATTCGCAGGCGCACCCAATATGTCCGTTGCAGACGGCTGGTCACCCGTTGCTTCTCACTATATCGAAATCAAGCTTCAGCCTGGCGAAAGCAAGGATCTTGTATTCTGCCTGGGCTATGTTGAGAACAAGTTTGAAGAAAAGTTTGCTCCCGACCTTGACGAGAACAGCACAATTATAACAAGCGGCGACAGGAAGAAGAACATCGTAAACAAGGCTAAGGCACAGGCTATGATGGCTATGTGCGATACAGCCGAAAAGGCTGACAAGCTCCTCGCAGAGCTGAAGGAACACTGGAACAGCCTGCTCGGTCAGTACAGCGTTGATTCTCCCGATGAAAAACTCAACAGAATGGTTAACATCTGGAACCAGTATCAGTGCATGGTTACATTCAATATGTCACGTTCCGCATCTTACTTTGAGAGCGGTATCGGCAGAGGTATGGGCTTCCGTGATTCCAATCAGGACTTACTCGGCTTCGTACACCAGATTCCCGCAAGAGCAAGAGAAAGACTTATCGACCTTGCCGCTACAATGCTTGAGGACGGCGGTGCATATCACCAGTATCAGCCCCTTACAAAGATGGGTAACCACGAGCTTGGCTCCAACTTCAACGATGACCCGCTGTGGATGATTCTCGCAGTTGCGGCTTACATAAAGGAAACAGGCGATGTTTCTATCCTTGACGAGAAGGTTCCTTATGAGAACCGTGACGAGCTTGCAGACACAATGCTCGACCATATGAAGAGAGCGTTCTACCACGTTGTTAAGAAGGTAGGTCCTCACGGACTTCCTCTCAGCGGACGTGCCGACTGGAACGACTGCCTTAACCTCTCCTGCTTCTCAGACAAGCCCGGCGAGTCATTCCAGACATACAACAACAAGGAAATGTTCAAGGAGCCTCCTTACTACAGCAAGGTTGCAGAATCTGTAATGATTGCAGGTATGTTCTGTGCAATAGCTCCCGAGTACGTTGAAATGTGCAAGATGAAGGGTGACACAGCAGAAGCTGAAAAGGCTCAGGCTGAGATCGAAAAGATGAGAAAGAACACCCTTGAATACGGCTATGACGGCGAATGGTTCCTCCGTGCTTACGACCACTACGGCAAGAAGGTCGGCTCACACGAGTGCGAGGAAGGCAAGATATTCATCGAGCCTCAGGGTTGGTGCGTTCTCGCAGGTCTTGGCAAGGACAAGGGCTACGATATTCAGACCCTTGACAGCGTAGACAAGTATCTTAACTCAAAACACGGTCTTGTTCTTAACAACCCTGCATTCACACACTACTACATCCAGTACGGCGAAATCTCCACATATCCCGGCGGTTACAAGGAAAACGCAGGTATCTTCTGCCACAACAACGCTTGGATAATCTGTGCTGAAGCCGCAGTAGGCAGAGGTGACAAGGCATTCGAGTATTATTCAAAGATTGCTCCCGCATTCAGAGAGGATATTTCCGATCTGCACCGCACAGAGCCTTATGTATATGCTCAGATGATTGCAGGTAAGGATGCTAAGCGTCACGGCGAAGCTAAGAACAGCTGGCTCACAGGTACAGCCGCTTGGAACTTCGTTGCAGTATCTCAGTACATCTTAGGTATCAAGCCCGAATACAACGGTCTGAAGATTGATCCCTCAATTCCTCACGAGTGGGACGGCTTCAAAGCTTCAAGACTGTTCAGAGGCGCAACCTACGAGATTACTGTAAAGAACCCCGATCACGTTTGCCACGGCGTTAAGTCCGTTACAGTTGACGGCAAGGCTGTTGACAGCAATGTAATCCCCGTATTTGGAAACGGCACTCACAAGGTTGAGGTTGTTTTAGGCTAAGGGTTACAGGTAATATAATAAATGCGAACTCCCCGCCGTGTTGGCGGGGAGTTTTTGTGTTGATATAACATCAATATTAAAACCAATTAAGCATAAATTTCCTGTTAGTTTCATCTGTACAGCTATTTGCTTATTTTCTGCCGATTCTCCTATACTCGTTAGTATATCCCTTTTTCAGCTCATATTCCCAATATACATCATCGGAAAGCACCTGCTTAAGTAACACACCGACATCAATAGCCGACTTTTCCTTTGCGTTATCTTCACCGACAGAAACATAATAATTATATATCGCCTGCAAGGGTGTACCGTTCCAGTTACCGTTATCGCCACCAAACAAGCGGCGGACAGAAAACGTTTCTCCGTTATTTATATTGCAAAAACCGTCAACCGCACCCTTTATGTATAACTTTATTTCATTGATTTCGTTTAAGCTGAGCTTTACAGAAATCTTTTTATTTACCGATGAATTTAAAATACTCATAGTTATTATTTCCTTGCCTGATTTTATTCATTAGTTGTTTCTTCATAAGGCGATATTTTATCACCCTTGAATATGATAAAGCCGGAACTGCCGCTATCTACCACTTAAATTTTGATTTGAAATAATCACCTACTTAATCAAGATATAATTTTAAGTTATTATAGTATTTAATAACTTCGTCGGTAGCTTTTTCCACGCTATCTGAATACGAATTATAGCTACCGGATGAATTAACCGCAAGTCCTGAGAAAGTCTGGTAAGCGCTGTACAACTGTTTCAGATCATCGTATGTGCTTGAAAACTCTTCAGGTGCGTCTTTCATAATTTTTACTATTTCCGTTATTTCTTTCTGATCAGCTTCTAATAATGAAATATCAGATTGAAATGCTCCATCATTGTAAAGATTGTTAAGAGCATCATTGAAATCATCATAGAAATAAGTGCCGTTTTCCATTGTGAAAGCGTCGGTTTCAGTATCGTGTTCTTTATATATTGAATTATGCCATACTTTCATTGTCAGTTTGCATATTTTTTCCGCCTTAGCACTGCTGTTTAATATTTTACTTAGTGTAATTTTAAGATTATCCTTGTAGGATGTTCTGATATTATTCTCAGAAACCTTATTGATTTCTTCTTCAGAAATCATTTCCTTACCATATAACAGTTCGGAATGGAAATTTAAAAACGCCACTGCATCTTTGTAACGCATAATCGGTAAATAACGAATGACACCACCCATAAGCACATCCACTTCACCTAAGTGATAGTCCGTTATGCTACTCTGACCATTTATAACAACAGTTTCGTATGTATTATATTGTGTTCTCATTGCTTCGTTATTTTCAGCAGCATTACTATACTTTTCCGATAAAATATCTGTAGCATATTTCTCGTCAGAAATATCTGATGCATCACTTTCGTTATCTTTTGAACCGTAAAAAGCATCATATATTGTGTTAGAAAAATTCTGAAGATCTTCATTTGTTATATTGCTTTTCGAATTTAGCTCATTTCTCGCTATGTCGATAACCTCAAAAGGTTTTACAAGTATTGAAATGTCGTTTTGATCTAACTCTAAATTTTTTACCAGCTCCTGATTGATATTTGTTCCGCCTATACCACCGGAACAACTGCTGAGTAGCGGAAGCGCAGATATTGCGACCACCACTGACATTGCCATTGATATAATTCTTTTTTTCATAAAAAAACCTCCTATTTGATTATCTAAATATATTTGCCAAATATAATCTAGTATATGTACTATTTTATATTCCGAACATTGCTTTTAAGCTTTCAATATTGCTCTTATACGGATATTCTGCTGCCATCATTTTAGTGCTTGAAACTACATAGCCTCTGTTGCAATAAACGCAGTATGAACCGCTAACATAATCAGAACCTGAAATATAGAATTTAACAGCAATAAGCTGAGTATTTCCATCACTGTAAATAACATCTGATTTGTAACTGTCACATGGCAAACCCAGTGACGAATATACCTGATGATTTACATATTTTTCTGCCGCATCGATAGATTTGTTTCCAAATAGATCACCGCTTAGCAGTTTCGGCCCTAAAAACACAGCGGCTGCTATAACAAGCAATGATATTACAGTGCTCATCACTTTTGTTGATTTAGAATTGTTTTGTTGTTCCATTATTTTCTCTCCTTGATCATTACGCACTATTTTTTAGCACCACAGACGCTACATTTATACCCGGTGATAACCGTTTCATCGTATGCTTCGGAATCTACGATCCATTCTTTGGTTTCATACTCTTCCCAGCGTTCAACTTCTTCATAGCTATCTCTAAAAGTGCTTGAAAGACTATCATCACCATGCTTTGCGTCAAAGTGTTTATAATAAGCGTCTAACGAACTGTATTCATTGTCGCTTCCGTATCCGCACAAGGGACATCTATATTTAGTAACTTCCTTTGCATCTACAACCGTCTCATAGTGTCCGGTTTCATCGTGGTGTACGGTTTTGGTTTGTGCAACCCAACTGTGACCATTTGCACAAGGATCTTCAACCGGTTTTTCGGTAGCAGGTGCTTTGGTTGTCGCTTTTGTAGTATTAGCAGCAGACGGTTTATTTTCATCAGGAGCTTTCTTGGTTGTACTCTGAGCAGTCTGCGGATTACTTTCAACAGGTTCTTCATTTTCAGTATCGGAATTACTGCTGCTTTGCGCAGGCTTAATGTCAGTTTCATTCTTTTTACTTACAGAGCTTGTTGTGTTTGCCTTTGTAGTAGCTACTGAAGAATTGCCGCTTTCGTTGTCTGATGTACTGTTATCCGAAGAAGGCTGTTGTTCCACGTTTGATGCCGCATTGCTGTAATCACACAGATAAATCGCCCTGTCGGCTTTTGTTTTCCAGAACTCAACATCCGTATTGCTTTCAAAATCCGCTAATTTTGATTTTGCTTCATCATATTTTTCTTCTTTAAAAAGACTTATTGCTGATAAATATTTCTCTGCCAGTAAACACTCATTACATGCAGCTGATATCTCATTAGATTTTTTATAGCCGTCCAGCTTTTCCAGCTTTTTAATCGCCGATTCATATTTTCCGTCTTTTGCAAGCTCTAACGCTTCCGAATATGATGATTCTTTAGCAGAATCGGCATTCGGATCAACTTCCCAATTATTATCTTTTAGAAAAGTTACCGACAATTCAGAAGCTAAAACATTATCCGGTTTATTAAAAACGTTATATGGAAAATGATAAAGTTTATCTTTATTGTAAGAGTATTCACCGGACGGAGAACATGACTGTAATATTACAAGCCATCTAAATGATTTTGGATCGTCATATCTATATGAAACTGTAAATTCGATTCCGGTCAAAACTCTGCCATACGAATCCCTCTGTGGTTCTATATAATCATCCAATTTAAAATCAGTGCAATTAACACCAAATCCTCCTTTAATTGATTCAAATGCACATTTTGCAACTGTTTCCGCACTTGCTGTACATTTCTGGGATTCTGCCTTTTCATCAGATGAAAGCACAGTATCAAGTGCTGTTTTCTTCTGTGTAACATATATATCGGCATTGCTTATAACCGATGAATGCTCATATTCTTTAAGACGTTTGCAGTATGAATCAAATCTTCTCTTGATTTCATCAGTCGGGAAATTTGTTTCTTCAGATACTTTTTTTAATTCATACCCTTCTTCTCTCTGACTGAATACCGTACCGTCCTTATCTACCCACAGCCCTGATAATGACGAATTATTTATATCCGCCGAAACAGGTTCCTTGACAATACTCACATAATCCTTACTCAGCAACGTATCTAAATCAAACGTATTCCAGTCCTGAGTTCCGTAATTTTCCTCAAAAAACGATTGCTCCTTCGGTGTTTTATAAATATTGTTGATATTGAATCTTATAATACTGTCATTAGTTATAACTACACGCTCGCCGGAATGTTCACCTGTACCCTCATAAGTGCCGGCAAGATCAGAAATCATTTCCTCAGGAGAATCGAATTTTTTCCCGTTTGAACAGCTTGTAAACATTAAAGAAATTATCACAAATAAAGCTAATACCTTGATTGATTTGTTAATATTCTTCATATAGATTTCTCCCCCTGTCGTATTTCCACATATTTTGTAGAAATTCATCTTTTTTCTTAGTATAACACAGAATTTTCTATCTGTCAATGAGAATTTCTATTTAACAGGCGGTTTTTATTTTCCTTAAAAACTGTTATTATTGTCTTGAGGTGATACTATGAAAATTGACTATACCGCTCTCGGAAAACGCATAGCAAAGCGCAGAAAGGAACTCGGCTTGAAGCAGTACGAGGTCTGCGAACTGATAGACGTAAACTATAAATATCTCTCAAATATTGAAACCGGCAGGAGCGCACCGAGCCTTGAGCTTATAATGAGCCTTTGCTCCGTGCTGAATACGACACCCGACTATTTCCTGCTCGGCACTGCTTCCGCAGAGCTTTATGACAATGACATCGCCTCAAAGATAACCCCAATGACAGATGAACACAAAAGGCTTATCAGCGGTATGATACAGCTTATCACCGAAATCGAAAACAACTGAATATAAAAAGCCGCCCGTTTGCATATACAAACGGGCGGCTTTATTCTCCCTGTTAAATTATCATTTATCCGTCAACCACTCGACAACATTCTTCACCTCAATGCCGTCATAATTTCCGACAGTGAATTTATCAAGTGTCAGAACTCTCTTGCGGTAATTGTCCTTTACTGCTGTAAGCGGTGCCATTTCCCTGTCGAAGGTTTCCTTAGAGGTCATATCGGCAGTTACCTGAATATACTCAAGTTCTCCGTTTCTCTCTGCCACAAAATCTATCTCGGTATTTCCGTACTTGCCCACGTTCACCTTGTACCCACGTCTGAGCAGTTCAAAATACACTACATTCTCGACCGAAAAGCCAAGGTCATAGCTTTTCTTAGGCAGTATAAGATTTCGTATGCCGAGGTCAACCATATAATACTTCGTGTTGGTTTTAAGCAATTGCTTTCCCACAATGTCAAAGCGTTCCGCCGGGTAGAATATGAATGATTCGGTCAGTGCATTAACATAATCGCTCACCGTATTCGGAGAAATTTTCCGTCCCGATGAAACAAGATAATTTGTAATGCTCCTTACTGTCACAAGACTTCCGATAACGCTTGAAAGGTACTTTGCGATAGTTTTAAGAAGCGATATATCCGTTATCCTGCCTGTATCGCTGCTGTCCCATTCCTTACGCTTCTGCCTGTCCTCAATATCCTTTACGATAACCGTATTGTAGATACCCTCAAGATAGGTGGTTATCTTTTCTTCCGTCTTTTCTGCCGTTGCAATGAAAGGCATACCGCCGTATCTCATATAGTCAGCAAATGCACTGTCCTTGTCCTTGCTGTTTACTTGCAAATACTCTGCAAACGACAGCGGAAGCATTGATATTTCCACATAACGACCGCTGAGAAGTGTAGCAAGGTCACCCGACAGCATATATGCGTTTGAGCCGGTGATATAAATATCAGTTCCTTGTTTTACATAAAGACTGTCTACCACCTTTTCAAAATACGGCACTTTCTGTATCTCGTCAAGAAAAATGTAAGTCGTTTTATCACTGCTTAGCCGAGCCTTTATATATTCATACAGCTTTTTATAGTCGCACAGTTCCTCGTATTCCAGTTCTTCAAAGTTTATCGCAATTATTCTGTCAGCGTCAACTCCGCTCTGCTTAAGATAGTCCTGATACTGCATAAGCAATGTTGATTTTCCGCACCTGCGTATTCCCGTCACTACCTTTATGACCTGTTCGTCCTTCCAGAGCTTCAGCTTTTCAAGATATTCTTTTCTTTCAACCAAAAAATCACCCTCTTATCGTTTTGTACTATTATATTATATGCTTATATTAGCACAAAATGCTCAAAATGTCAAGAAAAATTCTCATTTCAGCACTTTTTACAAATTTCTCAAAATAAATTCTCATTTCAGAATTTTTCTTTTCCGCTCTGAAATCTCTTATTTCTCCCAATTTCCGCATATTTAAGTTTACCGCTTTTGTCAGAATGTCAATAGACAAACCGCTTTTTTAATAGTATAATCATATTGTGACAAGAAAAATACACTTAAAAAGTGGGGTGTCAGTTTGAAGAATAAAGATAAAAAAGAAAAAGAGCAGATAAAGAAAACGAAGTTTTCCGATATAGACCTTTTTGAAGAGGGACATGAGGAAGAGCCGGACGAGCTTGATCTTATAGACGGGCTTATAAAAGATCCTGCCACAACGCAGGACAAGGAGCATAACGCATATCTGCGCCTTATGCACGAATACAAGGCAGAATACGCAAAACGTGAAAAATGTATCAAGGTCGGGATACTGCTCATTATCATCAGTGCAGTTGTATTTCTCGCCCTGATGTTCAGCCTTGACAGCAAAACATTCTTCTTGACGCTGTGGATAATCTTCATTATTTCGGGTATTGCGGTAATGACACGGATAGATTACCGTTGCTACAAGTACGAAAAGATACTCGGCATTAAAAACACCGACAAGGAAGATGACCTTGAAAAGATGAAGAACGATATCGACAAGACGATAAGCAACGCAAAAACTGAGCTTGAAAACGCAAAGGCTAACATAGAAACCACAATAGAATCGGCTAAAAAGGACATCAGCCGTCTTTCCGGAATGAAAACGAGGGAGCAGGAAAACAAATGAAGACAATATTCAGGATATTTTTAAGCGATATAAAAAAGATACGCACAAATCTTATGGCATTTGCGGTAATGATAGGTATTTGCATACTGCCGGCGCTGTATGCGTGGTTCAACATTGCGGCAAACTGGGATCCGTACTCAAATACAGGCAATATCAAGATTGCGGTCGCAAACTGCGATAATGGCACTAAGCTTGCTTCAAAGGAAATCAACATCGGCAATCAGATAGTGGATAATCTTAAAAAGAACACGCAGATGTGCTGGACGTTCGTAGATAAACAGCAGGCGGAAAACGGAGTAGTAACAGGCGAATATTATGCCAGCGTTGTTATCCCCGAAAATTTCAGCGAGAGCTTCACAAGCATACTTTCGGGCAAGCTGACACGTCCGCAGATAACCTACACGCTCAACGAAAAGAAAAACGCTATCGCTCCGAAAATCACCGACAAAGGCGCAGAGGCGATAAAAAACCAGGTAAACGAGAGCTTTATTGACACTATCACCACCGAGCTTGCAGGAATATTGAACTACACCTCCGAGCAGGGCAACAAGAAATTCACCGAGATAACAGACAATATAAAATCAGCCATAGGCGACGTTATCGACAATCTTTCCGCTTTCCAAAGCTCAATTTCGCTGATAAGCACAACACTTGACAGTGCAGATACAATGATTGCAAACACCAAAAAGTCTATCCCGGATCTTGAACAGCTTCTTGCTCAGTCAGGAACGCTTACCACATCGGCAAAGGACAGCATTACGGCAGTACAGGCGGTATCAACACAGATAACCGCCGCTACAGATACCGTCCTTAATTCAATCGACACGCTTTACAGCAATACGGAAAGCAGTATTTCGGGCATCACGGGTGAAATCGCTGCCGATGCCGACAAAGCCGCCGAAAAGATAAGAGCAACAGCGGAGATAAGCAGAAAAACAATTGATGCACTGAATAATATCCGCACCCATGTTGTAACAGTCGGTGAAAAACTCGGAATTGATGTCAGCATTATGACCGATGCAATCGACAGGAATATAGAAAAGCAGAACGAAATCATCGACAAATTAAATAACGGTGCAGACACTGTCAGCGCAACAGGTCACGCCCCCGATAATTTTGAAAGTGATGTAAACAAGCTGATAACCGATTCAAAGAAAGATTTTGACGGCATAAAAACCACTTGGAACACTTCTGTCAAAACTGCTATGGATACCGCCGTAAATGAAGTGTTCAAGACGCTTGACGGAATTTCCGCACTGCTTTCTGACGCAGGAACATCTGTTCCGAATATCGAAACGGCTCTCACCGATGCTCAGGACTCGCTTGCAAGCCTTAAATCCTGCCTTACCGACCTCGATAAAATAATCGGCAACGCAAAGGATAAGCTCACCGATATGCAGAAAAAGGTCGATGATATAAGCAACGATCAGGCGCTTATAGCTTTTATCGAAGAGGTTTCAAGTGACCCGTCATCAATCGGCGAATTTATGAGTTCACCCGTTGAAGTAAAAACCGTCAAGGTTTATCCTGTAGAAAATTACGGCTCAGCCATGACGCCGTTCTACACGATACTAGCTATCTGGGTAGGCTCGATCGTACTTGTCGCCGTACTGAAAGCAGAGATCAGCCGCCGTGACATCGAAAAGCTCGGCAGTAATGTAAGACCGATACAGGCTTATTTCGGCAGATATATGATCTACCTTATGGTATCAATAATTCAGGCGATAATAATCGCACTCGGCGACCTTTTGTTCCTGAAAGTACAGTGTGAAGACCCGCTGTTGTTCATCATCGCCGCCGTTGTATCTTCTATTGTATTCTCACTGCTCATCTACTCGCTGACGATCACATTCAGCGTAATAGGAAAGGCTCTTGCGGTAATTATCCTTGTACTTCAGGTTGCAGGCTCGGGCGGTACATTCCCTCCCGAAGTTCTCCCCGAATTTTTCCGCAGCATTCTTCCCTATCTGCCCTTCAGATACAGCATAAACGCAATGCGTGAAGCGGTCGCAGGCGTATATGCGCAAAGCTATATAGAAGACCTGCTCTACCTGCTGATTTATGTTGCGATAGCCCTCTTTATCGGCATAGTGCTGAGAAAACCGTGTATAAGGATAATGAAGTTCTTCAATAAACGCCTTGAAGATACCGATATGATCATATAGCAATGCAATCCCCGACGAACTTTTCAAATCGTCGGGGATTGCATTTTTGGCTATATTATGCTAAAATATTCGCTGAGAGAAACCTTGGACGATAGGCGGTCAAATTCATCTCCCGAAGTGCGAAAGCACTTTGAAAGGAGGTGAAGCTGTGTACATAACTCTGAACAACTTAATTCAGATTGGTATTTTCCTAACGGGATTTACCGTTATGATATTCAGTATCATTTCTTTTGTTATAAATTTTACAAATAAAAAGAAATAACCGCCCCTAGCTACCAACTAAAGCGGTTATAACTTTAACTTCTATTGGGAGCGACCGTCTGTCGTTTCCCTCTTTTTGTATCTATAATATAACATAAAATCAAGCCGGTGTCAAGTGCATCGCCCTGCATAATCCGAAGAACCGCCCCGATTAAAAGGCGGTTTTCCGTTTATCCGGTTTTCCTCACAGGCCTTATATACTTCCAGTATCTCCTGCAGTCGTGATAGAAGTAAAACACCCTGCCCTGCGTTTTGTCAAGTTCGTAGCCCGACTTTTCATATTCAAAGTCCTTCATAGCCTGTTCTATCTTTGCTTCAACCGCACTGTTTTCGGTCTGAAAGTCGAACGGTCCGTGTTCGAATACGATATACTCGCCCTCAGGCACGTCCATGATCTGCATCTGCTTTGGCATCTCTCCGCTGTAGTCGGCAGGAAGCCTTACACCGTAAGCCTCAGCCAGCGGAATGCCCCAGCCGCATATTCTTCCCTCAGGCTCATTAATGAATGCCATCACCTGACCGCTTCCGCTGTTCGCCTCATCGCCGCCCATATCATCGAGCTTGCCCTTGATACTGTCAAGCAGTCCGCATATCGTTTCGCAGTCCTGTCTGGGAATACGGCTCTGCTTTTCCCAGAAGTCGTAATACCCTATACTCTCGTAGTTTCTGATATGCAGGAATTTATGAGCCGGTATCGTTACGAAATACGCCTTAATATCACTGTTTGTCTGTGCCATACCTGTTCCTCCTATACCTAAAAGATAGCAGTCGAAAGGTCTTATAGCCGTGCGGAGAATTACAGGTGCAGGATGTGAGCGGTAAGCGCTCGGAGTAATTCCGTATGCCGCTGTGAATGCCCTTGTGAATGCCTCGTGAGATGTAAAGCCGTAGTCAAGCGCAATATCAAGTATGCCCTTGCCGGTATCTCTCAGTTCCCTCAGTGCAAAAGCAAGCCTGCGGTATCTCATATAATCCCTGAGCTTCATTCCCGATATTTCGCTGAATTTCCTTGAAACATAGTATTCCGAGTAGCCAAGCGTCTGCGACAGCCTGCCGAGTGTCAGCCTTTCGTCCTCGCCGCTTTTTATACACCTGTCTATGTCGTCAACAATATTCTGAATATTCATATACCATTCGTTTATCTCACTCATCTGTTTTCCCCCATACAGCTTTCTTCCATCTTTTCGACTGTATTCATTTTATCACAAACGAGAAAGCCGAAACTTGATACAACTTGCTGTCCTGCTTATTCCTCCGGCGTAAAGAACACATTCCCGTCATCGTCTGTCGTAAACACCGTGAAGCCGGTATAGCACACGTTTCCGTAAATGTCGTTTATAACAAAGCTGTATCTGTAGTCGCCTGCAGGCAGATTGACAAACTCTATCATATTGTCGCCGCTGTAGGTGCATTCATCGCCCTCCGCCTTGCCTGCAAAGTTACCCTCGCTGTCGTAGGTGTTGAATATCGGCACTATGACGTCTCCCTCTTTAAGCGGAACAACACTCCTTGCCGACTCGCCGTTTTCGTTTACACCGTCCCATGTTCCAAGCGCCGTTATGCCATACGCATTGCCGTCCTGCGTCATAGCTATACGCAGATTTGTTTCCTTGCCGTTGAGCTTTACGGGAGATGTGTAAACCGAGCTGTTTCCGTTCTTCTCCACTATGAACATAGGGATAAGATTATTCTCAATCATATACCACTGCCCGCTGAAATTATCCTCGACCAGTCCCGATGAGAAATCAACCTTTGTACTCTGGTCAACACCGAATTCGATAAGCTCACCCGTTTCTTCGTCAACACGGTAAACCGAGCAGTTTACGCTCGCAAGGTTGTTTATAGTATCGTCCGTAACATTGAAGTAGAACGTTCCCTCATCGTCAAGCACGGGTCCGACATCTATCTGTACACTGCTCTTATCACCGCAGAAGCCCATGTCGTCGGTCTTATTGTTGTAATGCTCCCAGTTGCTCTCATAGTCCGAATAATCCCCGTCGCTCCAGTACACCGCACCGTCCGCAAGCCATGTTTTTTCACCGCTGTACCCGTCCGTACTGCCGTTTTGTGCGCCGTATGCGATTCTGTCAACAAACGTCATATAGTACGGACTTACGCACACCTTGCCGAATGTGGCAAGCTCGGCAGAGCCGGAAACACCGAACGGATAGTAGGTCGAAAGCCCCGTTGAGCCGTCCTTGTCCTCGCCGTAGATGTTATACACTACCGCCTTTTCAAGTGCTGACATAACCTTGTCCGCCTTGTCGCCCGATACCGTAGCCGCTATCATAGAGCCGAGATCCACCATGTTGGTATATCCCTCTGTATCGTTGTTACTGCCGTATGCTCTTACGGTATAGATGCTTCTTACCGCATTTGCAAGCAGTGCAGGGTCGGAAGAAATATCGTTCATTTCCTTGGCGGCGTCATTCACCGCCTTTACAAGCTCGTCTATTCGGCTGAGATCCGTTATCGAAAGCGTAGCCTCGCCGCCTGCGCCGATAGCCTCGCACGATGCCATAAAGCTGTCAGCGACCGTTTTTCCGAGTTCGGCTGTATCCGCTGTCGGATTACTTTCCATAAAGCCTGCTATCTCGGTATAATCCCAGCCGTATCCCGGCTCCGTTTCTTCCGATGCAAACATATAGTCTGCGTGCGGAACAAGCATATTCGCCGTTTCGACCGTTGCCATAAGGCAAGCGTCAAAGCCGATGAACGCAAACTTATCCGTCATCTTATCGTATATGGAGGTAAGCGCAGTGTCTATCTCCTCAAGCGACAGCGAATCGTTCTCGTTAAGCTCGTCGAAGCACACGCCGCTTATACTTCCTCCGCCGTGATTCCAGAAGATAAGCCCCATTTTAGCCGCCGCATAGTTTTCTATACCCCAGCTTAAAAAATCGACAAGCACATCCTCCTTGCCCATATTGACAGACTCTTTTTCTTCAATAAGGCTTATTTCTCCGCCCGTTACAACATAACGCTGTGTCTTTTCGGCAGAGATGCCGTATGTATCCGCCCACGCTCCGGCACCGCCTGTCTGAATGACGAACTTCACGTTCTCGCTTTGTGACCCTGCGATCATTTCCTCAATGTCGCCGCTCGCAAGCCCATTCTCGCTTTCAAGGTCACTTCCGCACATATAAACGAATACCGTCTGTGTGCCGTCCTCGCCCATAGGCTTTTCGGCTTCACGCTGTTTTCTTGCAATGCTTATCCCGTCCGAACCGCTGAACGTCAGCTTTGACGCACGACTGCCCGTAACACTTCCGTCATATTTATTATCACTGCCTTCATTGCTTTCCGCATTGCCGCCGTCACTCGTCTGCCTGTTGTCGCTTGCCGTGCTGTCGGAAATCTCCTCCTCATCGTCAAGGCAGCCGCTCGATAGCACAGCCGTTGCAAGTACCGATACCGCAAGCAGTGTCCGTAATATCTTTTCGCTTGTTTTTCTCATAAGCTCTCCTTTTCTCTTAGCCGTAATTATAACCATATTCTCACATATTAATTATAATCGTTTTTCTCGGCAATTGCAACGAAAAGGCACAAACGGTATTTAATCGGCTGAAAACGGTAATCCCCTCGCCGCCCCCACAGCCTTCTCACAATCATAACCTCAACCCTCAACGACCCTTTCAAAACGCACTATCTCTTGCCTCGCATCACATTCTTGGCTCCCTTGCCAAAGGGAGCTGGATTGCGACAAGACTTTTTCTTATTATAAATTGCAACATTCTGCGATTTAATCAACGTTAATATCCGCTCAACCCTATCTGTCGCAAGACTGAGGGATCGTTCGCAACCACTGTCCCACACCAACCCTTCCAAAACCTCAACCACCTAAGTAAGCCTCGACTAACCTAATTTTTACAAAAAAATTTTCAAAAACCTATTGACAAACGCCGAAGTATCGGTTATAATAAAATCAACAAATCAGTAAACGTTACTGATTTCGCTAAAAACAATAAGAAAATAATGATTTTATCACTATGAAAGGATAGGTAATTTACTATGAAAAAGTGGGTATGTCCGGTATGCGGTTACGTTCATGAGGGAGATACACCTCCCGAGTTCTGCCCCCAGTGCAAGGTTCCCGGCAGCAAGTTCATAGAGCTTAAGGAAAGCGAAAAGCTTGTATTTGCAGACGAGCACAAGGTAGGCATTGCAAAGGCAGTTGAGGATGAAGAGATCATCGCAGGCTTAAAGGCAAACTTCGAGGGCGAATGCACAGAGGTAGGTATGTATCTCGCTATGGCAAGAGCCGCTCACAGAGAAGGTTACCCCGAGGTAGGCCTTTACTACGAAAAGGCAGCTTGGGAAGAGGCTGAACACGCTGCAAAGTTCGCAGAGCTTTTAGGCGATGTTGTAAGTGCATCGACTAAGGAAAACCTCGAAAAGAGAGTTGCCGCAGAGCACGGCGCTACACAGGGCAAGCTTGACCTCGCAAAGAGAGCAAAGCAGTTAAATCTTGACGCTATCCACGACACAGTTCACGAGATGGCTAAGGACGAAGCAAGACACGGTAAGGCTTTCGAGGGTCTGCTGAACAGATACTTCAAGTAAGCGGCGGCTGTGAGCCGCACCAAATTCGCCTTTTCAAAATTCTGCTTACCGCAGGACAGCAAAACGGCGGCATCATAAAAAGCAATAAACAAACTACAGCCGTAAGCACTCTTGCTTACGGCTCAGTTTGTTCTTATAGTAAAAACGCATCTGATACACAAAAAAGAACACCGGTCGCCCGGTGTTCTCTTTTTTTACTGTCAGCTTATTTGGCTGTCTTCACATTTGCATAAGTATAAGTGCTTGTATTTGCACCCTTATAAGACGCAATCCTTACCTTATACACGCTTCCGGCCCTGAGTCCGCCAATAGTGACAGTAGCATTCGTACTGCCCTTTAACGTCTTTTTGACCCACTTGCCGCCTTTGTAAATTTCAACCTTATATCCGTCTGCACTGGCGTTTTTACCCCACTTAACGGTTATCGAGTTGCTTTTTGCCGATACAACCTTGATATTGGTTACCGGTGAAAGCACTGCAGTAACCGTAGTATAGCTGTAATCGCCGTACAGATTGTCCTTATACGCTCTTACCCTTACTTTATATGTGATGTAAGGTGTAAGTCCGCCAAGCACAGCCTTTGCTGTCTTATTATCGGTTATGGTCTTTTTGACCCACTTACCGCCGATATAATATTCTACGTTATATCCGTCAGCGTTCGCATCCGCATTCCATATAACTACTGCCTTTGAGTCAACTGCGCTCTTTACCTTAAGACCGCTGACCTTTGTCGGAGCGGTAGTGATATAAATATCGTCGAATGCACTCTCAAGCTCACCCTTATAAGCCTTTATTCTGACCTTGTAGGTTTTGTAGCCCTTAAGCGAGCCTATTGTAACGGTAGTTTTTTTATTGCCGGTCAGCGTCTTTTCATTCCACTTACCGTCTGCATAGTACTGAGCGGTATAACCGTCCGCACTTTCGTTCTTATCCCATTTAAGCGTAAACGAAGAAGATGTGACTGTCTGCGTAATACCCGTAACTTTTGACGGGAGCGTATCGATATAGCCGTATGTATACGGACTGTAAAGGTCACCCTTATATGCGCTTACCCTTACTTTATATCGTGTTCCTGCACAAAGTCCGTCTATAACCGCCGATATATTATTGTTGCCGGTAACAGTCTTTACGGACCACTGATTATTAATGTACCACTCTACCTTGTAGCCGTCCGCTCTGGCGTTTCTGCTCCAGCTTATTCTTACCGTTTCATCGGTAGCCTTCACCGTATTTATATTCCATACGGGAGAAGGAACGGTATCAACATAGAAACATCTGAACTTGCCGGTGAATCTTCCTGCATAAGCCGCTATCCTTACCTTATATTTAAGGCCTGCAGAAAGACCGCTCAGCTTTGCCGCTACTCTGTCGCCGTCCGTGCTGAAGCCGATCTGCTTCCACTGATTGCCGACATAGCATTCGACATAATATCCGTCAACGCCGCTTATATTCTTCCAGCTTATATCGACTTCATTGTATGTCGTCTTTTCAACCGCTATTTCTTCCACGTCGGGAATAGGCTTTACGGGAACACGGTTTCCGATATATGAATCCTTACATCTTGTGCATTCAAATACGCTGTAGCCTTCGTTGCGATAGTCAGGCTCAACTACTTTGATTACAACATAGTCGTGACCGAGAGGTTCGCCATACTCCGCACCGCATATTTCACACTTTGCCTTTTTGGTGCAGGTAGCCTCTCCTCCGGAATGCTCACATTCGGTTATCGTAGCCGTTACAACGTCCGACTTCATCGAAACTCCCGCCGTTGCAGCATTGCTGTAGGTAAGACGGCAGTAGTACCTGCCCGTTGTGAGATTTTCGAGCGACAGCTTTCTGTCTGTAGCGCCCTCTATCACTGTTTCGTAGCCGTTTTCATCAATGCCGATCCACTGATAAGCAACTTTTGCGTCGACCTCGCCTGAATACCACGGCACTGCACTTATTTGAAGTGACGGTATGTCGCCTGGATAATAGCCGTTGGTGTAATATACAGTATCAATCGGCTTGATTATCTGCATCGGACACAACCGTACCGTAAGTCCGTTTGTCGATGATGCCGTTGCCTTATTAAGACTGTATATATCTATCCACTCTTTTGTTCCTCTGTCCTGTACCCAGAAGCCGGGATCGATATAATCGGCTATCACCTTATCACTGACCGTAGTTACGATTTCGGCAAACCCACCTGACGAAATGGATACATTACCGCCGTTTATAGTAAGGCAATTTATATTGTTGGAGGCCATTGTAACATTTCCGCCGTTTATGGTCACATTGCTGCCTGTAGCAAGCCCGTCAAATGTGACATCACCGCCCCTCACTATGAATGCGTCTTGATTCTCAAACGCTGTCACCGCACAACGTCCCGTAACCGTCAGCTTTGCCTTGCCGTTTATGATGATCGGACGTGAGAACGCTGTACGAACTGCGTACTTGAGCGTGAAGTTACCTTCGGTTATGACTAACTGACCGCCGTATCCGTTCTTGTTATAAAGCGGATATAAGGTACAGCCCTCGTTTTCGCTCTTCTGAGCGTCTTTCGCAGCCTCGTCAAGATTGTTATAATACCTGACATCGTCGCCCTTTGTTATCTTTGCATTGAACTTGCTCTCGCATATCTCGCAATATGTCGGCTCAGTAATGTTGCCTGCGGTTTCCTTGTCCGCTGTAGGATCGACCACCTGAGAATGATCACAGTCAACAAGGTCTATGCTTACAGTGTTCGACTTTATTTCATAGCCGTCATCGGTAATAACTACGAAGTATATCTTGGCAGCAACGCTGTTGCCCGCCTTATCAATTATTTCGTCTGCCGACAATTTAGCGTCCTTTACAAGTGCGCTTAAGCTGCTATAAATTATATCTCCGCTTACATAGGAGTTTATACCGTATCTCTTACTTACATACGAGTCGTTCAGGTTCGAGCCGTGAGCAAGAGCAAGGTTGAACTTCAGCGTGGGGTTTGCGTTGCTGTTGCGATACAGCTGGTTTATTTCTGTGCTAAGCGTTGCGCTCTTTATCGGCGCTTCTTCTACATTCACCGGTTTATTGTCGTTATTCACACTGCTATAAACGCTCTCTGCACGTTCTGCAATTGAAAGCCATGCACCGCCGTCCTTTTTATATGCATAACCGTCAGCCAGAACAGATTCAAGACTGCCGTTTGCTATCTCGATGTTGTAGAATTTACCGCCGCTGATTTTTGCTTTAGCGTTACCTATAATGGTCAGAGCGTCTATAACGCCGCCGCCTATTTCTGCGTCGCCGTCTATGTAAACCATCACCGATGTGAATTCACCGCCGTTGATGATTAACTTTGAGTTTGCGTAAGCTTTAATAGGCATCCGCATTTTGCCATCGCCGCCTACGGTAAACATACCGCCGTCGGATACTTCTACAGGTGCGTTGAAAGCAAAAGTGCCACCCAGTTTTTTACCGTTCAGTGCAAGCGTTACATTGCCGGTAATGGTAACGCCCTGTGTAAGTTCGCTGTTTGTAATATCCTTATACAGCGTTACAGTAGCCGTACCACGCTCATTAGCCCTTTCAAAAGCGTCATAAATATCGCTGAACAGATCTGTCATTTCGCCGCCGTCAGCCGTATAGCTTACAGTTGCGGCGATTTCCTCATTGCAGTAAGGACAGGGATTTCCGTCAAGCACATAGCTGTCGTTTGCGTCCTTATGGTCGCACTTTATAACAGTAATATCATAGGCACTGGTCTTGTTCTGAATATCAGCGTATGTGTAAACAATAGCGCCATTCTTACTACTGCCTATAACTCTGCTTCCGCTCGCAATTGCCCTGCCTAAAGTATATCTATCGGAAATCACAATGTTGAATCTGCCGCTTACTATAGAAACATTATATCCGCTTCCACCGGTCGTGTCTACATTCATGCTTAATAAATCGACATTAACATCATTGAAGACCGTGTCTCCGCCGTTTATCGTTATTGCGCCGATATTAGCACCATCGGCACTAACCTTTCCGGAATTTACAACTAAATAATTCAATGTGGCTTTACTGTCAATTAAAACATTGGCATTCTCACCCGATACCGTTACACCGGTAAGTGAACTTGAGGCTTTTTGCGGTGCCGTAAACGTTATATCTCCGCCCTTGACATCAAATGCAAATGTTGTGGTGCCGTCATTTTTATTTAAATCAACGGTAAATCTACCCTTGCTTATGTCAAATATTTCACCATCATTAACACCACTGTAGTCTAACAGCTTTAATGTACAGCCTTCGCTTTCCTCGGCAGCGCCGATAGCGTCATTCCAGTTTTCGTAATACGATAACGTGCCGTCAGACAGCTCTACCGAAGCCGTTAGTGCTCTGTTGCATATACCGCATACACAACCGTTATCATCACATTTTACGCTTTCAACGGGGTGCTGACAGGTAGCTACTGTAAGCGTTACCGCATTCGACTTATAATCATATCCGTCATAGGTAAATATGCAGTAATATTGGATTTCTCCGTCTTCTGCCACCACTTTATCAACTTGATCGCCAAGTAAATAACAGTAACCGTTTAATAATTCTGTTTTTTCGCTTATTACCGTTCCGTCAATTAAGCATCCGGTAATATAGAGTGTTTCATTTCCCGAATATGTCACATCGGCCGCGAAAGTTGAAGCCTTTTTACCGTTACGGTATATTATCGGTGACTCGTTCTCAGCGGAAATTGTTGCACTCTTTATCGGCGCTTCCTTTACTTCTACATTAGCTATATCCTGCTTTTCACGCTCTGCAATAGTAGACCAGATGCCGGAATCGATAAAACTCCAATAGGCATAGCCGTCCGCAAGAAGCTGTCCTACGTTTCTGCCCTCGCCGTAAACCTGTAAGCTGTAGAATTGACCGCCTTTAATTACAGCGTTACCGCCGTCTTTAATTATGAAGTCAGAGAAAGTACCACCGTTGATTTCCGCATCGCCGCTGTTGCGAACGGCAACACGTTTTATTAAGCCACTGCCGTTAGCGGTCAGCTTACCGCTCGTTACTTCTATGGAATACCATACATCAGTACCGGGTTGTGAGAGCCTTTTACCGTTAAGTTCAAGCGTAACATTGCCTGTAACAGCTATCGTATCTGTAATATCGTCCGTGATGTTCTTCTGCAGCGTTACAGTAGCCGTACCTACCTCATTAGCCTTGTCAAAAGCGTCATAAATATCGGTGAACAGATCCGTCTCTTCGCCGCCGTTTGCCGTATAGCTTACAGTTGCAACGATTTCCTCTTTGCAGTAAGGACAGGGATTACCGTCAAGCACATAACTGCCGCTTCCGTCCTTATGAACGCACTTTTCAACAAAAATTCTATCGGTTTTGGTCATGGTCTGAATAGCATCGTATGTGTAAATAGTAAAGCCATTTATATCATTGGCACAAACTACACTTCCACTCGCAATTGCCATACCTAAAGTATAACCGCTGTCTGTTTTGCAAGTGGTGCTACCGAACTCGCCGGTTACGATAGAGATGCTACCGGACCCGTTGATATTCACGCTTAAAGAATCGGCTGTAACATAATTGATGACCGTGTCTCCGCCGTTAGCTTTCAGTGCATCAATATTTGCACCGTTTACAACAGTCTTTCCGCCATTTATTGACAGTTCTTTAATATAACTCTCGGCACTGTTTACTGCAAGCGCACCGCTTGTTAATGTTACACTTCCCAGCTTGATTTTACCGTCAATTGTAACCTTAGCGTCCGCTCCGGTTACTTCGATTTTGCTTATCAGAGTTTCTACATCGGCTTGTTTTACCGAAGAAGTGAAAGTCACGTCACCGCCGTTGACATCGAACTGATAAAATACCTTCTTACCGTTAAAGTCAACAGTAAACCTGCCGCCTGTCACGGTAATGGACTCAGATACTCCTTCCGACATCAGCTTTACAGTGCTGCCCTCGTTCTCCTGTGCCAGCTTTATGGCACTCTCTATATCCGCATAGCCTAACGACTTGCCGTCAGCATCTACTACCTCGGCTTCTATCAATGCGTCACATATACCGCAGATTACAAAACCGTCGGTTTCGTTATTAAAGCTATCCTCAGGGTGCGAGCAGGTCGCAAGTGTAAGCTTAAGCACATTCGACTTATATTCGTATCCGTTGCACTTAAGTACAATGTAATATTCAACCTCGCCGTCTTTAGCCGCAAGCTTACCGATTTCATAACAGTGTACCATATATTTATTGTACAAATTATAATCTTTTATGCGATTATTGCCGTTTACGAAATCCGAATAGGTTGCACCCCTTGAACCGACCGCCAATTCGTATGTAATATCGACGTATAAATATTTCTCTCCGTTACGGTATATAACAGGCGTTCCTTCGTCTGCCCACGCAATACTTGCGCTCTTTATCGGCGCTTCTTCTACGGATAACGCTCCTATAGAACCGCCCAAATAGCTATCTTTTTCACGCTCATCAATCGAAAGCCAAGTGCCGTCAGCATTTTTATACGCATAACCGTCTGCCAGTACAGATTCAAGATTGCCGTTAAATATCTCGATGTCGTTGAATTTACCGCCGCTGAGTTTTACGTTACCACGAACGGACAGACCTCGTATAGTGCCGCCGCCTATTTCTGCGTTGCCTCCTTTTTTAACTGACACAGAATTGAAGTATCCACCGCCGTTAATGACTAATTTTGAGTTTTCATTAACGTAAATAGGTGTATCCATATCGCCATCGCCGTTTACAGTAAGCGTACCACCGTCAGATACCGATATACGCGCTATGCCATAACGACCACCCAGTGTTTTACCGTTCAGTTCAAGCGTTACATTGCCCATAACGGTAATCTCCTGTGTACGTTCGCTGTCTGTAATATCCTTATACAGCGTTACTGTAGCCGTACCTATCTCATTAGCCTTGTCAAAAGCGTCATAAATATCACCGAACAGCTCTGTCTTTGCACTTCCGTCAACCGTATAGCTTACGCTTGCGGCAAACTCAGAGTTACAGTATTTGCATATACCGCCCTCATTAAAGGCATAACTGCCGTCCTTATTTTTATGCTCGCACTTGGTAAACAGATAATAGCTTACAGTATTGTTTTCGGAGTCAAAATTATTTTTTTCGGCTATATCGCTGTATAATAAAGCCTTTGCTGTTTTCTCAGCAGTCGGATCTGTCGGATTGTCGTAGCTTATCACACGCACACCGCTTGCGATTACGTCCTTTAATTTAAACTGTCCGAGAACGATACGGCCGTAAGTACCTCCGCCTATAGTAAGCTTTGCGTCAGTTGCGTCTTCGCTTACAAATAAATTATCAGCACCCGCATGATTGTCAACATTGACGCCTTCGCTGACAGTTACGGTACCGCCTGATATAGCAATACTATCAAATCCGGCGCTTGAGCCCTCAGGTAATGTAAGAGATCCGCTCTTCACATTAACCTTGCACTTGATGAACATATAACCTTCAGCAATAACATCTGCACCGTCAATAGTTATTGTCTGGTTGTAATCATAGATAGTACCATAATTACTTGTGGTAATAGTAAACTGACCGTTTGACAGCGTAACCCCACTATTGATCTTACCGCTTGTTACAAGAGTGAAAACACAGCCCTTGTTTTCAGCCTTATCCGCATACCGTAAGCCCTCGGTTATGTCGTCGAAATACTTTACCTTTCCGTCGGCAGTAGTTACCTTTGCGTAAATTTTCGCACCGCACTCACTGCACACCTTGTTGGCGCTGTCTTCATTTACCTGACCCTCGCCGTCATGCAGACACTTATATCCGCAAGCGCAGTTGCCGTGATCATCGTATGTATGCTTCGGGTGAGCCGTAACAAATATATTATCGCCTGCTTTGTATATTTGTTGTACGCTTGCATTCAGTATTTCTCCGCTTTCACTTGCAAGCGCCTTACCGCTACCCAGTATTTCAATTACACTTCTTCCCTGAACATAAATGCTCTTGAATACTCCGGCATTGATCAAAGCGTCGCCGTCTTCAAATATTGCAAAAGTATCGAATTCAATATCTCCGTTTACAGTTACCATTCCATAGGAATAAACGCAGGTGGCGTTTATAACTGCACGGCTGCTTCCGCTGTTTTCAAAGGTTACATTTCCGTAAACCGCTACTGCGCTTATTTCCTCGGTACCGACCGAAACATTCAGCGTATGACCGTTCATGTCGATCGTTTTATTGCCGTTTATTATTATGCCCTTAACAATACAATCTACATCGCCGGTCAGCTTTAATACACCGTCAGCCTCATTTTCCGCAATATTTTTAAACTGTGTTTCGCTTTCAATAAATGTATAAGTTTCAGAGCTTTGTGTTGTCTCGGTAAATATAGCAAGCGCACAAACGCCGCACGGACACTTGCCCGTTTCCACGTTGTATCTATGCTCATGCGCTACAACCATGACATTTGTAAGTCCGTCGCCGATCGTCTTCGCACTGCCGTCAACTATACTTTCGGGGAGAGTTGTGAATTCTTGTACGGTCGCAAATGCATAACCCTTTGCAAGCAGATCGTTTACAGGTGTGCTGTTGCTTTCCTCGCCGCAGATGGTGTTGTACCTTCCGCCGTATAAAGCTACACCGCTTGCGTGTGCAATATAAACATTCTCAAATATGCCGCCGTATATTTCGACACACTTAGCACTGTTAATGACTAAATTGAGTACATCTGCGGCTGAACTGCCGCCGTCTGCAGTACCGTTTATAAGCGTACCGCCGTTTACACTAAAAGGTGCGTCTATGCATCCGTAGTAGGTGCTTTTCCTGCTGTCCTTAAGGTACAGCACACCACCGTTATTTACACTTATATCTGCCTCTCCGCCGAGTGAATATCCGTTCACATCGACAGTAACCGTTGTATTGCCGATTTCTACGTTCTGTGTAATCTCGCAGTGCTTATACAATGTCAGCGTACAGCCGTTGTTTTCCGCCGATAATGCCGCAGTAAAAGCGTCGTCTATATTATCGAAATACTTCGCTGTTCCCACGCCCGAAACGCCCGCAGTAAACTGATATTTGCAGATAGAGCATACACCCGTTTTGCTGTCAACATCGCTGTGGGGGCATACATATCCGCAGACGCACTTGCCCGTTGCTTTGTCGTAGCTGTGTTCGTAATGATCTACAACAGTAAACGAATCGTGTATAATCTTTGATGTAAACTTTTCATAAATATCAACATACTCACCGCTGTTGTCATATTGCAGTGCCTTACCTTCTCCAAGCAGAGAATAAAGCAGCAGGTTGCCGGAGCCGGAGTTGCGGTCGAGTTCATACATCAACGTACCTATTCTCATTCCCGTAGCAAGCCTTACAGATGTTGTTCTTCCGTAAAGCTTTAAAGATTCCTTCACGACCAAAGTATTTACAGTTACATTTGCACCGTAGCTTACTTCGAACCGCGCACCTGCCTCAACAAAAATTGTTTCGAAGTTTATATTTGCGTCGCTATCAATTTTAAATGTTCTACCTCCGCAAACATCCACTTGACTAATATAGCTGTCCTCTGAGCCGGTCAATGTAAGATTACCGGCACCATTGTCGTTGTTGACCTTGAGTTCGATATAATACAGCTTATGACTGTTAAGGTCAACAGTAACAGTATGATTTACATTTATAGTTGTTCTATCATCGATATTCTTATAAATCTTTACATAGTTTTCGCTGTCTTCTGAAGTCTTGCTAAGGCAATCGCTCAGTGAATCAAAGCCGGTTACCTTGTCGCCTACAGTCAGCGTAGCAACGAACTCATACTGACAGGTTTTGCACATACCCGTTTTGCTGTCAACATCCGTATGACCGCACCGCTTACCGCAAATCGTACACTTGCCCGTTGTGCTGTCGTAACTGTGATCTTCATGTGATGTTACAAAAACAGTTGCAAGACCGTCTTTCAACAGTGTTTTTGAGCCGTCTATCGGCTCAGCATTGGGATACTTCATAAACATACGGTTCTCAGCCAACAAAGTCAGTATTTCTGCGTTTGCTCTGTCCCCGCCGCCGTTATAGCATATTTTTTTGAAAGTTCCGCCGTGAAGAATTACGTTACTGCTTGCATCGTTTATATTGAGTGTTATGCCGATTGAATAATAGCAGTCAAATGTACCTGCACCTACCGACACAGTTCCCATAGCGCCGCAGTTTTCGTCAAATGTCAGCTTACCGCCGTCCACTACATTGAAATCGCCATAAATACTATTATTTTTTTTCGATCCCGTAACGGTTATATCTCCCGAAACAGTTAACGTACCTACATTGGCTTTCTCAGCGATCCACAGCGTGAACTTACCGCTGAGTGTTGTATAGCTGCCTGTATAATTCTTGTATACTCTTAATGTACAGCCGGTGTTTGCGTCACTGTCAGCCGCTTCAAAAGCCGCTTCCATCTCAGTTTCTTCATAAACAGAAGCTGCAGCCCCGTCCTTTACGATAACAGCCGCATACTGATATTCACACTCTGTACACTTGCCCGTTTCGCTGTCAACATCGCTGTGAGTGCATACATATCCACAGCCGCACTTGCCGTCAACATAGGTATGGCTGTGGTCTTTGACTATCAGCGTTACACTGCTTGATATTTCCTTAACGCTTGCGTTGAAAAGAGTTCCGTCAGTCTTGAAGAAAGCCTTACCCTCTCCGAGCATATCATATAATGTCTTGCTGTCCCTTGCATAAAGTCCGGCAGGATATGTACCGTCTTTCAGTATAACCGTACTCGAATCATATACATAGATCGAAGTGTCTAAAACTACATCGCCGTCTATTATAAGCGTACCGCCGGCGTATGAAGCGTCGTTTGTCGGATATACATTACAACCGAGCATAACCGGATTGCCGCTGTTTTTGATCGTAAGCTTTCCGCTTTTGCAAGGAGTAATACTCCGGATTTTAAATTGGCGTCCGTTTACGTCAATTGTAAGCTCTCCGTATAAGTCATACTGAGCGCTTGGTTTAGAATAATCCTTAAACAGCTTTATCGTGCCGCTTCCGTTGTATTCATTCAGTAAAGAGTGAAGCTCATCGGTATCTACATACTTTAAGCTTCCGTTCTTGTCTGTATAGAGTGCGACAGACACAACCGCACCGCAGATTGAGCAGATGCCGGTGTCCGTGTTTATATCACCGCCATGCTCGCAGGGCTTTCCGCACTCCTCGCACTTGCCTGTTCCACTGCCGTATTTGTGGTCAGCGTCAGTATGCTCTACAACAGTAATTGTGCCGTAGCCGTATGTTTTGCTGTTTATAATTATACGGGTTGCTCCGTAATAAAGATTAATAATCTTGCTACTGCTCTCGTATTTCAGCATCTGATTATCCGAAAGCAGATTTTTAAGCATTATGTTTTCTGATAACGGGCTGCTGTTGTCCAGATCATACGCCAACATCTCAGTAATCTTCATTCCCGTAGCAAGCTTTACAGATGTTGCATTTCCTTCATTGCTTAAAGATTCCTTTACAGCCAGATATCTCACAGTTACATTTGCACCGTCACTTACAGTGAACCTTGTACCTGCCTCAGCAAAAATTGTATCAAATTCTACATTTGCTTCGCTGTCAATTATGAATGATCCGCCTTTGCAAACATACACCTGGTCAACATAACTGCCCTCTGTGCCGGTTAATGTAAGCGTGACGTCTTTGTTGACCTCAAGCTTGATATTGTTCAGCTTGTGACCGTTAAGGTCGATCATAACATTGTGTTTTACATCTATAGTATCTAAAGTTGCAGTTGCCGATGCATCGCCGATATCCTGATAGATCTTAACATAGTCTCCGGTATCGGCAGTAACACTGTTAAGGCAGTCTGCGAGCGTGTCATAGCCTGTCGGCGCATTGCCGTCTGTGCTGATTGTAGCAACAAACTGATGCGCACACTCGTTACACTTACCCGTGTTAATGTCAATATCGCTGTGATCACATAACGCTCCGCAGTTTGTGCATTTACCGTCGGAATAACCGTTTTCATGTGCACATTCTTTATATGTAAATGTAAATTTTTCTGTAACAGTTTCTGTGCTGTCACCGTCTGAATAGGTTATATCGCAATACAGAACATAATTTCCGGCAGGAATATTATCCGCAAGCTTGAATTCGCCGTTGCTTCCGGATACTGCCGCACCGAGCTCATCTGCACTATATGCACTGTTCGTACTGTACCAGTTATAGCTTATGCTTTCACTGTCAACCGTATAGGTGCTTACAAGCTTGTAATTGTCCTTCTCTTCCTGCGAAGTGTTTGTATAGAAAACCGTTCTGTTTGTGTTGTCACCCTGTGTAACCTTGTTGAAACGGTTTGCATTCGACTTTACCTGAACGGTATTGGATACAATATCTCCGCACTTTATTGTAAGAGTATTATCAGTGTCGTATGTAGTCGAAAACTTGGTATCGCAGACCATGCACACCCAGCCGTAATCGGTCTTGATTATGCTTGCTGATAAATCGGGTTCATCGCCGCCGAAACAGCCTCTTGCGTCTGCAAACTCTTCATCGCTCATATTCTTCAGAGTAATATCAAAGTAAACCGTACCCTTGAGCTTGGTATCAGTCATGTCCATGCCTTCAATTATTTCATACTCTTCCGTCTTGAATATTCCTGTCTGCTTTCCGAGTATTATACGGGGAGAAGTATCAGGCTTTATAACTACCGTCTTAGCGTCCGCTCCGTCAATCTCATAATAGCCGCCGTTAAGCTTGACCTCGCCTGTTACAGCGCTTTCTGAAGCCTTGGACTCGGTCGAACCCTTTACTACAAATTCGTCCTCGTCTATTGTCGGTACAGTTTGACCGATAGCGTATGAACCGCCCGTAGTATATACCGAGCCTGTACCGCTCATTATAAGGTTTACTTTGCAAATGCCATACTTAGTACCGTAAGCAGTGACCTTACCGCCGCTTATTTCGGCATCCATTCCGTCGCCGTTGTTTCCGCTGTAGTATATTCCGACTCTTGCTTTATTGCTTTCAGGCACAGTAATACTGCCGTTTCCGCTGACGGAAATTTTGTCACCGAAATTACTGTTAAGCAATATTGCACTGTTTAACGTAGATTCATTAGCACAACCTACTGCAGTAAGACTGCCGTTGCCGTCAACAGTAATGCCACGGCTGACACCGACAGCCGCGCCGTCATTAGATACAGCTGACGCATTTGCGTTCAGCGCACCGTCATTATGTATCTCAAGCGACTCTGCAACTACTTTACCTGTTGCGTTTACAGTACCGCCGTTCAGGATTATCGTTCCGCTGAGAGAGCGCGCCATACTGTTTGTAGAGAGGTTCTCTGCATTCAGCACACCGTCGCCGCTGATCGTCATCGTGCCGTCACAGTTAAGATCACTCGTATTTACGGCACTGAGAACATATGTATAGCTGTCGCCGGTGTTCGTCTGTACGATAGTGTTTTCACCGTTCAGCACTATTTTCGTACCGTCGGGGACTGTTACGACGCTCATACTGTCTGTTGTCGCCTGAATGTTCACTCCGTCAAGCGTCAGCGTCTTTGTGTCATAATCCCAGCTCCAGCCGGCACCGTTTTCGTCCGCTGTCTTTTCTCTGAAATCAAGCGGTGTCGTGATGACATTGCTCTCGCCGTCATGCGTATGCGCCTCGCCCTCGGCAAATGCCGATAGCGGTACAGCCGTCAGCGTCATTGCCGCAGACAGCACCGCACTTATGAGCCGTACAAATTTTTTCTTCATGTTTTTCCTCCTGTAGATTTACCCGTGCTTATGCCATGCACCTGCACTTATGCAGTGCCTCCTTCAGCTTTTCAAGCGGTATCGGCTTCTTGTGGAAATAGGTACAGCCAAGCCTGTATGACTGCGCCCCGAATCCCTCATCGTCCGACAGCCATATTACAGGCGTATCCCTGTCGGCATTCTTCGCCGCAATAACACCCTCCATACCGTCCGCTCCGTCGGCAAGCACGATTATAAGGTCAGCCGTCTTACACTCCTTCGCAAAGCTCTCATACCTCTGACATACCCTGTAGGCAATTCGTCGATATGCCGCCGTTGCGATCTGTGTTATTTTCGCTTTCAGTATCTCCGCCTCGTTTGCAGTATCGTAAACGCAGATGAGCATACTTCTCCCCTTATAATTTTATAATTATATCATAACTCATTTGCTTTGCGATTTCAACTTTTTGGCACGAACGGTTGTTATAACGGCGCAAACGGTCATAAATGCGGCACATAATACAAAAAACCGGCGCCCTACAGACACCGTTCAAGTGAAATATTTTGCCAAGCACTGCCTAAAACATTTTCCGCACCGACAAGGAGTTAATATTTTCGTGACCTTATCTGTACAACAGCACTGACACCAACCCTCCCAAAACCGCACTATCCCTCGCCTTGCACCACATTCTTACCCCCCTTGCCAAAGGTGAGGTGCTGTCACCCGAAAAAATTCGGGCGACTACCGGAGGGATTGCTTTACACCCACCAACCTCTTCATCCCCACAACCATTGCAAAAGAACAATAATCCCTCGCTCAGCACCATGTCCTTGCCTCCCCTCGAAAAAGGGGAGGTGGCACGGCTGTAGAGGTTTTTCGGCTT
>OMAY01000278.1_pt1 | contig 32102 bp, 32 predicted proteins | sample 1673611 | NCBI WGS metagenome assembly OMAY01 (sample SAMEA103958117, study PRJEB25191) | human gut metagenome | biome: human-associated habitat [ENVO:00009003]; feature: intestine environment [ENVO:2100002]; material: feces | place: Germany | collected 2013/2015
AACAGGCGGATCAACAGTATCCCGATAACAGCTTGACTCTTAGAAGGGCGTCCAGGGTAGTCATTATACGAGCAGGCAGTTCCGGCAGTTACTGTGGCGATACCGGATCAGGCAGAGTATGAGCCGGCGTGGAAACTGCTGGGATAACAGCCCAATGGAGCGCTTCTTCAGGAGTCTGAAGAACGAATGGGTGCCGGCGACGGGCTATGTAAGCTTCAGCGATGCAGCTCACGCAATAACGGACTATATCGTTGGATATTACAGCGCACTAAGACCGCACGAATATAATGGTGGGTTACCGCCAAACGAATCAGAAAACCGATACTGGAAAAACTCTAACGCGGTGGCCAGTTTTTGTTGACCACTTCAGTGGGTGGTGGTGTTAAGAGCATGCGGTCTGCGTAAGAGAAAGGGGTGAGCATTTTACGCTGCTGTTGCTGCCGGATGCGGCTCGCGCCTTATCCGGCCTATAAATGAGCGTGAAACGCAGGCCTACAAATGAGTGTGAAATGTAGGCCTGATAAGCGAAGCGCCATCAGGAATAAGTGCCAGGTATTACACGCGGAAGTAGCGTGGTGGAATCAACGCGGAAAAGGCGTCGAACTTCTTCACCATCTTTTTCCAGAACAACATAACAACAATCCTCGATTTGAAACATCGGCGCTATTTTAGTCAGCGCCGACAAATCGTAAAGCCTGTCGCCTTGTTCCGTTTCTGGGGTGGTATAAACCTTTTTGGTCACTGTGTCGTCAAATACGATTGCCGCGAATTTGACGGGGTTGACAATGGCTTACGCCATAAACCAGTAATAAAAGAGACCGACTTTCAGGCCAAGGATCACAATGTAGGCACAGCAGTATTTCATGGTGCCAGACATGATCTGATTGGCCTGACCGTCCATTTTGGTGGCAGAAACCGCGATGGCGATGCTTTGCGGCGAAATCATTTTGCCCCCCGTAGCGCCAGAGGTATTGGCCGCCGCCAGCCAGTTGGGATCGATATGTAACTTGCTGGCAGCTATGGTTTGCAGCTTGCCAAACAGAATGTTCGAGTTGGTATCGCTGCCGGTAACGAACGTGCCCAGCGCGCCAATCACCGGGGCGAGGAAGACGTACGAGCTGCCGGTCAGATCGACAATCGACTGCGCCAGTGTGGAGATAATCCCGCTGAGATCCATCACCGTGGCCAGCGCGACGATCGCCATAATTGCCACGATAGAGTTTTTAAGCTGGAAAATCGTTTTGATAAATATTTCCAGCATCCCGCGTGCGGACGCTCCCTGAATAAAACCGCCGATAATGGTCGCAAAGATAATCAGCATCCCTGGTGTGGTCACCCATTCAACTTTCAGTGCCATCGTTTTGCCGTCAGCCAACGTGAAATGCAGCACCGAAGCCAGTTGGGACGCCGCGCCTTTTATTGTCGGGAACAGCGGCGAACACAGCAGGATAAACACAAAAATAAACAGATAGATAGAGCCCACGCGGAACAACACTTTTGCCGAGCGCGGCGTGGTTTCGCGGGTATGGCTGACCTCAATGCGCCACTCTGGATCGGTTTTCCCTTTGCGCAGGCGACTGACCATCGCCACGGCAAACAGGCTGACCAGGCTACCGGCAAAAGCGGGTAATTCCGCGCCAAGATGGATGGCGACAAAATATTGCGGAATCAGCGTGGAAATGCCGCAAATCAACGTGATCAGAAATACGCCGCGAATGGCTTTCAGGCCACCGCCAATAATGCAGACAATCACAAACGGCAGCAGGATATTAAACAACGCGAGCTGCAAAATAATGGTTCCGCCTAAGGTATAAACCGGCAGATTAACCTGTTCAGCCAGAATAGAAACCGGGATCCCGACCGCGCCGAATGCGGTCGGAACGGTATTTGCTACGAGGGAAGCAATCGCCGCCTTCAACGGGTTGAATCCCAGCGCAATGAGAATACCGATCGGAATAGCGACCGCCGTGCCATAGCCCGCAGCGGCTTCAAGAAATCCACCAAAACACCATGAAATCAGCAGCACCTGAATACGCTTATCTTCGCTAATGCTGGCGAGAATATCGCGCAAAATATCCAGCGCTTTGGTCGCCTGCATGACGTTATAACTGAAAATAGCGCCGAGGATCACAATCACGATCGGCCATAGTCCCTTCAGTGCGCCATACCCTATCGCGGCTTTCAGATTTTGTACGGGCATTTCCCAGAATATTGCCGATAGTGCAGCGGTGAATACCAAAGAGATCAGTACGGAATAATGGATGGGCATTTTTAATTTCAGTATTAAAAATACCATCAGCAGCAAAGGAGAGAGTGCCAGAGCAAACATTAAATATTCGTGCATTACAATTCCCGATTTACTTTTTTAGACTGAACTATATTTCTGGGGAAGGAGGCTACCTTAATAATAAAATAAAAAATGCAAACTGAATCGCTTCAGTGAAATAAAGTTACAAAGGTTAATAATTGTATAAATAATGTTATTTTTTTATTAAATATGAATAACCACTAAATATAATAATACCCATTAGAGTTAATCATTAATAGGTATGAAATGGTCTTTGCAATAAATGAAATAAGCGTTTTGGCATCCAGTAAAAGAACGGAGTATGAATTATGTGGTAGTGGTAATTTCATTAAAAAATGTGAGCGGTGCCGAAAGAAATAAAATGGGGTATTGCATGTGGATATTGATTGAGGGAATATTCTGTTTTGTCGTACAAATGAACTTATGGCCATTTTCACTGGCCCTGATATAAGGAGCGGAGAGCCGCCCTCCATGAAACATACTGATAATAAGACCTTTTTGACAACTCTTACCCAATTGGTTGGCCCTGCTCATATCCTCACCGAACCGTCAAAAACTGCGCGTTACCGTAAGGGTTTTCGCTCGGGTCAGGGTGATGCTCTGGCGGTGGTTATCCCCGGCTCTTTGCTTGAACTCTGGAAAGTCCTCAGCGCCTGCGTTGAGGCTGATAAAATAATCCTGATGCAGGCGTCGAACACAGGCCTGACCGAGGGTTCGACGCCAAATGGTAATGACTACGACCGCGAGATCGTCATTATCAGCACGCTGCGGCTGGACAGTCTGCATGTGCTGGATGAGGGCAAGCAGGTGCTGGCTTATCCGGGCACCACGCTGTACTCGCTGGAAAGGGCGCTGAAGCCGTTTGGCCGTGAGCCGCATTCGGTGATCGGCTCTTCGTGCATCGGCGCGTCGGTTATCGGCGGTATCTGTAATAACTCGGGCGGTTCTCTGGTCCAGCGAGGCCCGGCTTACACCGAGATGTCGCTGTTTGCCCGCATTGATGAACAGGGACGCTTGCAGCTGGTCAATCACCTTGGCATTGAGCTAGGTCAGACGCCAGAGCAAATCCTTGCCCGGCTGGATAACAATGTGATTGAAGCCGCGCTCGTCAACCATGACGGGCGTCACGCGCACGATCACGACTACGTTAGCCGCGTGCGGGACATCAATGCCGACACGCCAGCACGTTACAACGCTGACCCGGATCGCCTGTTTGAATCCTCTGGCTGCGCGGGCAAGTTAGCGGTGTTTGCCGTACGTCTGGATACCTTTGAAGCCGAGAAGAACCAGCAGGTCTTTTATATCGGTACCAATCAGACTGATGTCCTGACTGAGATTCGCCGCCACATCCTGGCGAATTTTACAAACCTGCCGGTTGCTGGGGAGTATATGCACCGCGATATCTATGATATTGCAGAGAAATACAGCAAAGATACCTTCCTGATGATCGACAAACTTGGCACGGACAAAATGCCGTTCTTCTTCAACCTGAAGGGGCGTACCGAGGCCATACTTGAGAAGGTGAAGATCTTTCGCCCGCACTTTACTGACCGCGCGATGCAGGCTTTTAGCCATCTGTTCCCGAGCCATCTCCCGGCGCGGATGAAGACCTGGCGCGATAACTATGAACACCATCTGATGTTGAAAATGTCCGGCGAGGGTGTGGCCGAAGCCCAGGCATGGTTAACGGACTATTTTAAATCGGCCGAGGGCGCGTTCTTTACCTGTACCGCGGAAGAGGGCAGTAAGGCGTTTCTGCATCGTTTTGCCGCCGCGGGTGCTGCCATTCGTTATCAGGCCGTTCATTCTGACGAGGTTGAGGATATTCTCGCGCTGGATATTGCATTACGCCGCAATGATACCGAATGGTATGAGCATTTACCGGCTGAAATTGACAGTCAGTTGGTGCATAAACTCTATTACGGCCATTTTATGTGCCATGTATTCCATCAGGATTATATCGTTAAAAAAGGCGTAGATGCCCACGCGTTAAAAGAACAGATGCTGGAATTACTGCGCCAACGCGGAGCGCAATATCCGGCGGAACACAATGTCGGCCATCTGTATAAAGCGCCGGAAAATTTGGCACGTTTTTATCAGGAAAATGATCCGACCAACACTATGAACCCAGGTATTGGTAAAACCAGCAAACATAAAAACTGGGCATGAAATACGACTGAACTTTTGCTTGATATCGCGATATCAAGCGCAATAAACAGAAATGAAGCAATGGAGTAGTTATTGTGAATGTAAATTTCTTTGTTACCTGTATTGGTGACGCACTGAAATCACGGATGGCACGAGACTCCGTATTGCTGCTGGAAAAACTGGGTTGTCGCGTTAATTTCCCCGAGAAGCAAGGGTGTTGCGGTCAGCCAGCCATCAATAGCGGTTACATCAAAGAGGCGATCCCCGGGATGAAAAACCTGATCGCCGCGCTGGAAGACAACGACGATCCGATTATCTCCCCGGCGGGCTCCTGTACCTACGCGGTTAAAAGCTACCCGACGTATCTGGCCGATGAACCGGAATGGGCGCTACGTGCTGAGAAAGTTTCCGCGCGTATGCAGGATCTCACCTCCTTTATCGTCAACAAACTGGGCGTGGTGGACGTTGGCGCCAGCCTGCAGGGGCGCGCTGTGTATCATCCTTCCTGTAGCCTGACCCGCAAACTGGGGGTGAAGGAAGAGCCGCTCACGCTGCTGAAAAACGTGCGCGGACTGGAGCTGCTGACGTTTGCCGATCAGGACACCTGCTGCGGCTTTGGCGGAACGTTCTCGGTCAAGATGGCCGAAATATCCGGTGAGATGGTGAAAGAGAAAGTCTTACATCTGATGGATGCAAAGCCGGAATATTTGATTGGCGCAGACGTCAGCTGCCTGCTGAACATTGGCGGCCGACTGCAACGGGAAGGCCAGCCGGTCAAAGTGATGCATATTGCTGAAGTGCTGATGAGCCGCTGAGGGGAAAGAGATGTCGATAAAAACCAGCGATGTAGAATTTAAACTGCGCATTCGTCAGCAGATAGAAGATCCGATCATGCGCAAAGCCGTGGCTAATGCGCAGGAGCGTATCGGCGCAAATCGGCAAAAAATGGTCGATGAGTTAGGCCACTGGGAAGACTGGCGCGATCGTGCCAGCCAGATCCGCGATCACGTTCTGAGCAACCTCGACGCTTACCTGTATCAACTCTCCGAGAAAGTGACGGAAAACGGCGGGCACGTCTATTTCGCCAAAACCAAAGAAGATGCCACTCGCTACATTTTGCAGGTTGCGCAAAGTAAAAATGCGCAGAAGGTGGTGAAGTCCAAGTCGATGGTGACCGAAGAGATCGGCGTCAACCATGTGCTGCAGGATGCCGGAATCCAGGTGATCGAAACCGATCTCGGGGAATATATCCTGCAACTGGATCAGGATCCGCCTTCGCACGTCGTGGTCCCGGCTATTCATAAAGATCGCTATCAGATCCGCCGCGTGCTGAACGAACGTCTGGGGTATGACGGCCCGGAAACCCCGGAAGCCATGACCTTGTTCATTCGTCAGAAGATCCGTGAGGATTTCCTCAGTGCCGAAATCGGTATTACCGGCTGTAACTTTGCCGTGGCGGAAACCGGCTCGGTGTGTCTGGTAACCAACGAAGGCAACGCGCGCATGTGCACCACGCTGCCGAAAACGCACATTGCGGTGATGGGCATGGAGCGTATCGCGCCGACCTTTGCCGAGGTGGATGTGCTGATCACCATGCTGGCGCGCAGCGCCGTGGGCGCACGTCTGACGGGCTACAACACCTGGCTGACCGGCCCGCGCGAGGCGGATAACGTTGACGGACCGGAAGAGTTCCATCTGGTGATTGTCGATAACGGTCGCTCGCAGGTGCTGGGCTCAGAGTTTCGCGATGTGCTGCGCTGCATCCGCTGCGGAGCCTGTATGAACACCTGTCCGGCGTACCGCCACATCGGCGGACACGGCTATGGCTCTATCTATCCTGGACCTATCGGCGCGGTGATTTCTCCGCTGCTCGGCGGCTATAAAGATTTTAAGGATCTGCCGTACGCCTGTTCTTTATGCACGGCCTGTGACAGCGTCTGCCCGGTGCGCATTCCGTTGTCGAAACTGATCCTGCGTCATCGCCGGGTGATGGCCGAGGAGGGCATTACGCCGAAAGCCGAGCGACGGGCGATCAGGATGTTCGCTTATGCCAATAGCCATCCGGGGCTGTGGAAAGTCGGGATGATGGCGGGCGCGCATGCGGCGAGCTGGTTTATCAATGGCGGCAAAACCCCGCTCAAGGTTGGCGCGATTGGTGACTGGATGGAGGCGCGCGATCTGCCTGATGCTGACGGCGAGAGCTTCCGCAGCTGGTTTAAGAAACATCAGGCGCAGGAGAAAAAGAATGGATAACCGTACCGCGTTTTTAAACACCATCGCCCAGGCGCTGGGTCGCCCGCTGCGTTTCGAACCGCAAGCAGATGCCGCGCCGGTTAACAACTATGCCAACGAGCGCCTGACCGAACTTAGCCCGCAGCAGCGCTGCGATGCGTTTATCCAGTTTGCCAGCGAAGTGATGCTGGCCCGCTGCGAACTGACCAGCGAGGACCAGGCCGCAGACGCGGCGCTGCGCCTGTGCGAAGAATTGGGTCAGCAGCCGGTGGTGCTGAGCGGCGACAGCCGGCTGGTGGAGCTGGGTATCACCGAACGCTTGCAGCAGGAATGCAACGCCGTGGTTTGGGACCCAGCGCGAGGTAGCGAAAATATTACCCAGGCAGAACAGGCGAAAGTCGGCGTGGTGTATGCCGAATATGGCCTGACGGAGTCCGGCGGCGTGGTGCTGTTTTCCGCACCGGAGCGCGGGCGTTCCCTGAGCCTGTTGCCAGAGTCCTCGATTTTCGTGCTGCGTAAAAGCTCCATTCTGCCGCGCGTGGCGCAGCTGGCAGAAAAACTGCATCAGAAAGCACAGGCCGGTGAGCGTATGCCATCGTGCATTAATATCATCAGTGGACCCAGCTCGACGGCGGATATTGAACTTATCAAGGTGGTTGGGGTACATGGCCCGGTGAAGGCGGTGTATCTGATTATTGAGGATTGTTGAGACAGGATGGAAAACCGCTCTGGCGCTGTGGGCCAGAGCGGTATTAACGTTATGCAATCATGCTGATGATCAACACGATAATCAGGCCAACCACGGAGTTCACCAGCTCCAGCAGACCCCAGGTTTTCAGCGTATCCTTCACCGACAGGTCAAAGTAGCCTTTGAACAGCCAGAATGAAGCATCGTTAATATGGGTCAGGGTGTTGGAGCCCGCCGCCGTTGCCAGTACCAGCAACACCGGGTCGACGCCGACCAGTTGACCGGTTGCCGGGTCGAGGATCGCTGCGCTAATAATCCCCGCCGCCGTCATGGCGGAGACCACGCCCTGACCCGTTGCCAGACGAATCAGCACGGTTATCAACCACGCCATGATGTAGGGAGAAATATTACCGTGCGACATCAGCATGCCGATGGTATCGCCGATGCCGGTAACCGGTGCGACTGTTACCGGCCTTGTGTCGTCTAACCATTCATCAAAACGGCCCATTCAGTGCCTCACTGACGGGGTTAATTTGCGTATGTGAGCACTGTATGGAGATTGTGAATTGCAGAGGCACTAATTATTTTCAGTTTCCAACTTGTCAACTCTGCGGGAGTGCGATATTATGTTTCCAAGATGGAAACATAAGGAGAGCGAAGGATGCACGTTGTATCGAGAGCACCTTTCGATACAGCCACCAGGCAATTCCCCAATCAGGCAGCGGCACTAGACGACGTATACCGGACTTTGAAGAGAGAGAACTACACTTCACCGGACGAAATGAAAAAACGATTTGCCTCGCTGGACAGAATGAAATATCGGGAGAAGTGGTGGGTGATCGATGTTGGCGGTGGGAATTTAAGGGTGATGTTTTTTGCTGATTTTGAACGTGGGAAAATCTTTATAAAGCACATAACCACACACGCCGAATACGATAAGCTGACAGATTTTTACCGGAGAACTAAAGAATGATGTACACCGATGCTATCCAGGCGGCAAACAGCCTGGTTAGCATTGTCCCCCTCCTGGGGGGCAATGCCTCTCGCAAGGACTATGAAGACGCGCTGACGCTGGTTGAATACCTGGTTGAACACGAGCCAGATCATCCGCTGGTGGACATGCTGGTTGCGAAAATTGCCCAGTATGAAGATGAGGCGGAAGAGTTCGCAGAGTTCAACGACCGTATTGCAGCGTTACCAAGTGGCGTGGCCCTGCTGCGTGTCCTGATGGACCAGCACAAACTGACTCAGAGTGATTTTGAGGAAGAGATTGGTAAGAAATCGCTGGTGAGCCGCATCCTTAACGGGACTCGCTCACTAACACTAGATCACATGAAAGCACTTGCGCGGCGCTTCAACATTCCGCCCAGCTCATTCATGGACGCGTAAAACAGCCCCCTGACCGAAAGGTTGGGGGCTTTTGTATTAACCCCTGCCTTTGTTTTTCACGTAGTCCAGGAAGCGTTTCTCGGCATCCTGACGTGATACACCAGTCATTACCATCGCATCAATAAACGCCTGGCGTTCCACCTTGAAACGGTCGGCGAGCTGCTGCAGCAGCACCTTGTTTTTATCCTGCTCGGCTTTAAGCTTTTGCTGACTTTCTTCTGCCTTTGCCCGTTGTTTTTGCGTCATTTTCCGGGCTTTTAACAGTTTGTCGCTGAGGGTGCGTAGCTTTGTACTGTCTCGCGCAATCTGATTACCCAGCGCTTTCTGGCGGCGCTGGTATTTATCCCACTCCTGACGCATCGCCCCCTGGTTAGTCTGTGAGTTACGGTTCTTGTTGAATCTTTTCCGGTCTTCCTCAGTGAAATGCTTAGTAGTACGTCGTTTGTCGTCACCGAACCCTACACGTTTAGCGGCCTGCAGCATGGCCTGACCGATCCGCAATTGCCAGCTTGCCGACTGGAGTCGGGTCATTGCGTGGATCACGTGCTTACAGGCGATCCCTTTGAGATTAGGGTTACGGATTTTGGGGAAGGCATATTCTTTTGGCGGTGCCAGGGCAAAGTTACCGGCGGTCGCGATGTAGCGATACCAGTATTGATGACGCCCACAATCACAATCGAAGGATACGCGACCGGCACACAGCTTTTTCGTCACTTTTACCGCGCTAGTCTCATCCCCCAGCTCATCAATCAGTGAATCCCATTCCTCAAAGCGCACTTTTACGCAGTGATGCTGGTCTTCGGAGCGATCTGAAGCCTCCACGCTGACTGTGACGACGTTATGTTTCAATGATGAAGGCACGGCGCGCTTAATGCCGGAACCGTCGTCTACGGCGTTGTTAGCACGTTTAACGTCGATCGCCTCACTTCCGGCTATGAGCTGGGCATAGGTGATCCCGGCTATGCCTGAATTGAACGTCTGTCGAATATCCTTGCGGCGACCTTCAAATGCCTTTAGATCTTCGACGGTGAAGAACGTACCGCCTTTTTTCTTCTTGCCCAGCGAGATGATATCTTCGGCTGTTTTGTTCTTCAGTGAAAACGGCGTCAGAGTGCGGCGAGCAGCGCGGCGCTTGCTTCGCTTATCCTTCTCAATCTGGTTGAATAGGCGTTCGAACTCGCGCGCGCTTAGGCCTTCTGTCTGGTATCGCCCGTTACTGGCGCGGGGAAAATCAGCCACTGATTAACTCCACTGTTCCCGACGCATAGTCTCGCATCCGGTCACGTATCCAGGCCACCGGCGGCACGGTTAACGTTGTGCCAACCGGCATGGCTTCAGTTTCAGATTCATGCCCCACCAGCAGGCGGAATACCCAACGTAATTCTTCATTGCCGTAACAGCGAAACGCCGACAAATCAGAACGGTAAACCTCATCTGGCTTGATGGTGTAAGAGATGTTGTCGGCGCTGTAGCTGGTGGCCCGTGCAATGACTTCCTGATGAAACAATGCCAGCAGGATAGGATCGTCAATTGTGCGGTCATCCAGGCGGTTGTAACTCATAGAATGACCTCGTTATCACTGATCCGCTGCCCGGTTAGCGATGGCGGAACTGCGCTTGCGCTGGTCACTTCCTGATGCTTAATGAGGTTCCCGAAAACGCGTAATAGCGGGTGCTGCTCGCGTTCTTCGCTGCCGCCGGTCATGGCTTTGATGTACGCAGCTGAGGTGACAGGATGGTATACCGTGGCAAAACAGCACATGATCGTGAGCAGATGCTCAGGTCGAATATCCTGCCAGTTGATGTGATACACCTCGTCACCGGCGGCGTTGTAATCAATGTCCACGATAGAAGACGGGATCTCATATGCGCCGGGGTTTTTCTCAGGAAGAGAAATGGCTTTCTGGAGGCGCAATTCGTTGTAGCGCTCGATGCCGACGAGAACGGCTGCGCGCGAGTCTGTATGTCGCGTCTTCAGTGAAACATGGTGAGCGCCGCTTTCACTAGCAATGGTCCCACTGGTTTCATCCACCAGCACCTTAAAGTCAGCTTTAAGCAGCTTCTCGATGGCGGGGATCACCTTTACTCGTTGTTGTTTTAATGAGTTGGGGAGTGATTTCGGGATGCTCATTATCAGGTTGTTGTCATCGTCATAGATGGCAGTGACATAGAGCGGGTTTGATGTTGAGAGACTGAAAACAGCTATTTTTTGACTCAATTTTCTATCCTCCAGAAAGCAAAAAGGCCGCGATTGCGGCCCCTTACTGGCTATTGATGTTCCCAACCGCGCTAAAGCAGGAAGTTAAATTGTCAAAAGTACCCTCAAGGGAACACAAAAGCTGCGAGGATTTTATGCGGTTTGTACTTTGTGTTTTTTAGCGTCAAGGAATTATTTACCGCCCTGCAGCCGGTTATGGTTCGTCTTCGTTGTCGGGGTTTGCATTGTTATGCCAGTCCCGCTGTTCCTCCGTATTGAGGCCGCACGGCGGCTCTGTCTTACTCCACTTACCAGCCCACCAATATTGTCCGTTTCGGCGCTCACAGGTTCCGCAAATCTTGCAAATATGGAGTTTGGTCAATCCATCCAGTAAGTATACGTGACCGTGGGGATTTAAGGCCCGTTCCGTTGTTTTGCGAGCCATTAGCGCCCCTCTCTGGTTATTCCAGCCTGTTTGTAGGCCATGAGTAGCAAATCCTCTTCCGAGGCGTTCAGGCGCGTAAATTCGGCCTTTCCGCCAACGTTTCCGCTGGCATGAACCGGCACCAGCCACGGGTATTGCTCGCGATCTGCTTTTGGGGCCGCGTCCTGGTGATGCCACCGGCACAACGGTAAAACATCCATATGCGCGCCAGCTGCAGTGCGCCCATTTACATGATGCAGACTGACAATTAGCTGGTGGTGCTTATGCAGCCAGCAAGCGGTGCAGGGGAGTTTGGCTAACGCATCCATTACGCGCCGTTCGTCTGCAGTTGGGGTTCGGCCTTTCAGTCCTCGCGTTGAGGTTTTGCGGGGTTTGGTAAAGGTAAGTGTTGTACGTGGTTTCTGTGCCGATTCCTGTCGCTTAATGCGCTGTTTTTCACGCTGCGCTTCCTGATACTCCGGCGAACGGATACGGGCTAATCGTTTTTCGGCGGATCGTTGTGCTGCCGCCTGGCGTTTTTCCTGTTGATGTTGCCGATAAGCTGGGTCAGCCAGCTTGGTCTTCTGACGTTCGCGCTGCCGTTGCGCTGCGATTCGCTGTTTTTCGTAGAGTGCATCCCGATCCTCTGTACTAGGGGTCTGAGGGCCAATGGAACGAAAACGTACGCTAAGGAAATAACCAATTGTTATAATTGATATTATTCATTCTTCTCTATGAACTGAAAGCCCGCACTAAGCAATGTTTTAGCCTCAAATGACTTTTTTACCTACCCAACTAACGTAACGATCGCACATCAGGTCGTTTTTCAACCGCATAGTGACACCTGCACTCACATGCGAGAAAACACATATGATTTTGACTTCTTGTTTTGGTGGAGAGACAATACCCATTCATAGCAGGAGTACATAATGCCAGAAATTGCATCCCTACAACTTTTCAAAATACTATCTGATGAAACCCGCCTGGGTATCGTGCTACTGCTCAGGGAGATGGGGGAGCTGTGCGTATGCGATCTCTGCACAGCGCTGGAACAATCACAACCCAAGACCTCCCGCCATCTGGCGATGCTTCGGGAAAGTGGCCTGTTGCTGGATCGCAAGCAGGGGAAATGGGTTCATTATCGCTTATCCCCGCATATTCCTTCCTGGGCTGCCCTGGTGATTGAGCAGGCCTGGTTAAGTCAACAGGACGACGTACAGGCCATCGCCCGTAAGCTGGCATCCGCCAACTGCTCTGGCAGCGGTAAGGCTGTTTGTATCTAAAAATTTTGCCTGTACATATATGTTTTTACGAATATGAGGTGTTAAAGATGAAAATGTTAACGGTGTTTGATCCGGCGATGTGCTGCAGTACCGGCGTTTGTGGTTCAGATGTCGATCAGGTTTTGGTCAATTTTTCTGCTGATGTGCAATGGCTGAAAGGGCGTGGGGTTCAGATCGAACGTTATAACCTGGCGCAGCAGCCTATGAGCTTCGTTGAGAACGAAAAAGCGAAAGCATTCCTTGAGGCTTCTGGAGCTGAAGGGCTTCCGCTGCTGTTGCTTGATGGTGAAACGGTGATGGCCGGGCGATACCCAAAACGCGCTGAACTGGCTCGCTGGTTTGGTATACCGCTGGAAAAGGTGGGTTTAGCTTCCACCAGTTGCTGTGGTGGTAAAACTTCCTGTTGTTGAGTATGTCAGGAGGACATATGAAATTCTTAGAGAATATCCCGTCTTACCTGTTTTTCACCGGTAAGGGAGGTGTAGGCAAAACTTCGATTTCCTGCGCAACGGCTATACGTCTGGCTGAACTGGGAAAGCGTGTTCTGCTTGTCAGTACCGACCCGGCTTCCAATGTCGGTCAGGTATTCGATCAGACTATCGGTAACACTATCCAGCCCGTGACTGCTGTGTCTGGTCTTTCGGCTCTGGAGATTGACCCGCAGGACGCCGCCCAGCAATACCGCGCCAGAATCGTTGACCCTATTAAAGGTCTTTTGCCTGATGACGTTGTTAACAGCATCAGTGAACAGCTTTCAGGAGCTTGTACGACAGAGATCGCTGCATTCGACGAGTTTACTGGCTTACTGACTGACGCTTCTCTGCTGACCCGCTTTGATCACATCATTTTTGATACTGCCCCAACTGGCCACACTATTCGCCTTCTTCAGCTTCCCGGAGCCTGGAGCAGCTTCATCGAAAGTAACCCGGATGGTGCTTCCTGTCTTGGTCCAATGGCTGGGCTGGAAAAACAACGCGAGCAATATGCTCATGCGGTTGAGGCATTATCCGATCCTGAACGAACTCGCCTTGTGCTGGTCGCGCGATTGCAAAAATCAACACTGCAGGAAGTCGCTCGTACTCATGACGAATTATCAGCTATTGGCCTTAAAAATCAGTATTTAGTCATTAACGGTGTCCTGCCTGCGAGCGAAGCAGAACGTGATGCACTGGCCGCTGCAATATGGCAACGGGAGCAAGAGGCGCTGGCAAATCTTCCTGCCGGGTTATCTGATTTGCCGACAGACAACTTATACCTGCAGCCGCTGAACATGGTTGGTGTATCCGCATTGAAAGGCCTGCTCAACGAACACGCTGAGATAACATCGCTTCCTGAACAAAGCCCACAGAACAAGCCAGAGAATATGTCGTTGTCTGTCCTGGTTGATGATATCGCCCGCAGTGAACACGGTTTGATTATGCTGATGGGCAAAGGTGGTGTGGGCAAAACCACAATGGCTGCGGCTATCGCCGTCAGTCTGGCGGATAAGGGTTTTGATGTGCATCTCACCACCTCAGATCCTGCTGCACATCTCAGTACAACGCTCAATGGCAGCCTCAAAAATCTGCAGGTCAGCCGAATCAACCCTCACGATGAAACTGAACGCTATCGTCAGCATGTTCTTGAGACGAAAGGCAGGGATCTGGATGAGGCTGGGAAACGGCTGCTCGAAGAGGATTTACGTTCTCCTTGCACAGAAGAGATTGCGGTGTTCCAGGCGTTTTCACGCGTAATTCGTGAAGCTGGCAAACGGTTTGTGGTCATGGATACGGCACCTACCGGGCATACGCTATTACTGCTTGATGCTACCGGGGCTTATCACCGTGAGATTGCCAGGAAGATGGGGGATAAAGGTCATTTTACCACTCCGATGATGCAGCTTCAGGACCAGGAACGTACCAAAGTTTTGCTGGTCACTCTGCCTGAAACCACACCTGTACTGGAAGCGGCAAACCTGCAGTCCGATCTTGAACGTGCGGGGATTCATCCCTGGGGCTGGATTATCAATAACAGCCTTTCGATTGCACAGACGCAATCGCCGCTGCTTTGCCAGCGCGCCCTACAAGAGCGTCCTCAAATCGAGGTTGTGAAAAACCAGCATGCAAGCCGCATAGCGTTAGTACCGGTAATGGCTGCAGAGCCCACTGGCATCGAGAAACTCAGAGAGCTGGTTGTTTAATTTTTTTTGTATATACAGGGCGGCAAAGCCGTCCTGTCTGGAGGATTTATGTTACTGGCAGGCGCTATTTTTGTCCTGACCATCGTTTTGGTTATCTGGCAACCGAAGGGATTAGGGATCGGCTGGAGTGCGACGCTGGGCGCGGTACTGGCGCTGATCTCTGGCGTAGTCCATTTTGGTGATATCCCTGTAGTGTGGAATATTGTCTGGAATGCGACGGCGACCTTTATTGCCGTGATTATTATCAGCCTTCTGCTCGATGAATCGGGCTTTTTCGAATGGGCGGCGCTGCACGTTTCACGTTGGGGTAACGGCCGCGGGCGTTTGCTGTTTACCTATATCGTTTTGCTCGGCGCAGCGGTGGCGGCACTGTTTGCCAACGATGGTGCGGCATTGATTCTGACGCCAATTGTTATCGCCATGCTGCTTGCATTAGGTTTCAGCAAAGGCACTACGCTGGCATTTGTCATGGCCGCCGGGTTTATTGCCGATACGGCCAGTCTGCCGCTTATCGTGTCCAACCTGGTTAACATCGTTTCTGCAGACTTCTTTGGGCTGGGTTTCACTGAGTATGCGTCGGTAATGGTGCCGGTGGATATCGCAGCCATTATCGCCACGCTGGTGATGCTGCATCTGTTCTTCCGCAAAGATATTCCGCCAACTTACGACCTGGCTCTCCTGAAAGCACCGGCAAAAGCGATTAAAGATCTGGCAACCTTCAGAACCGGCTGGATAGTGTTGATCCTTCTTCTGGTTGGCTTTTTCGTCCTTGAGCCGTTGGGTATCCCGGTCAGTGCGATTGCTGCTGTAGGGGCTGTCATTCTGTTTGCGGTGGCGAAGCGAGGCCATGCCATTAACACTGGCAAAGTGCTTCGCGGTGCGCCATGGCAGATCGTCATATTCTCTCTGGGAATGTATCTGGTGGTCTATGGTCTGCGTAATGCCGGACTAACAGAATACCTCTCCGGTGTGTTGAACGTGCTGGCAGATAAAGGACTTTGGGCCGCGACGTTTGGTACTGGCTTCCTGACGGCTTTCCTCTCTTCCATCATGAACAATATGCCTACCGTGCTGGTTGGTGCTCTCTCTATTGATAGCAGCACTGCAACAGGCGTTATCAAAGAGGCGATGATTTTTGCCAACGTGATTGGCTGCGATCTTGGACCGAAAATTACACCTATTGGTAGCCTGGCAACGTTGCTCTGGCTGCATGTCCTTTCACAGAAGAACATGACCATCACATGGGGATACTATTTCCGCACCGGGATCGTCATGACTCTGCCTGTGCTGTTTGTAACGCTGGCCGCGCTGGCGCTACGTCTCTCTTTCACTTTGTAATGAGATACTGATATGAGCAACATCACCATTTATCACAACCCAGCCTGCGGCACGTCGCGTAATACGCTGGAGATGATCCGCAACAGCGGTATCGAGCCGACCGTTATTCTTTACCTTGAGACTCCACCTTCACGCGATGAGCTGCTCAAACTCATTGCGGATATGGGTATTTCCGTCCGGGCGTTGCTGCGTAAGAACGTCGAGCCGTATGAGGAACTGGGTCTTGCAGAAGATAAATTTACTGACGACCAGCTCATCGACTTTATGCTACAGCATCCGATTCTGATCAACCGTCCGATCGTAGTGACGCCACTGGGAACTAAACTTTGCCGTCCTTCAGAGGTTGTTCTCGATATCCTTCCAGATGCCCAGAAAGCGGCTTTCACCAAGGAAGACGGTGAAAAAGTCGTTGATGATTCAGGTAAAAGACTGAAATAAAGACGAAGGGGGCATTTGCCCCCTTCATTATTACTTCGCCATATCTTCCAGCAGGTCAATACCAACCGGCTCTTCGCTCTGTAGCGCTGTTAATGCAATACGCTTTGCATACTGCTCTTCCACATCAGAGATGAGAGGCAGCTCGCGGTTCGCCCTGATCTTCAGGAAAGGCGAAGACGGTTGAGCAGCTGCCAGGCTGTTATTAACGACCCATGCCCACGGCTCGATGCCAGCTCGGCGTAGATCCTGCTGCAGGTTAGTGGCTTCCAGTACAGGTGTCGTTTCGGCAAGCGTCACGATAATCACCTTCGTCTTCTCCGGGTCTGCTGCTTTTTCGCTATCACCTGTCTTCGATGTCAGAAAGCGAGAGAATTCGGCTTCATGCTGTCGCCAGAACACACTCATGCAATTGTTGAATGCCTTTACATCACTCATGTTCGTCCTCAAATTTTGCTCAGATTAACCCGGCTCTCATCTTCCAGAATTTTATAAACAGTGGAACGGGCAATACTGAGCCGGCGGGCAATATCTGTTGCACCAGTTCCCTGCTGATGAAGTGCCAGTACACTATTTCTGTCGATGATGCGCTTTCGGCCAAACCGGATACCTTTCAGCCTGGCCTCCTGCCGTCCTTCGTTCGTACGCTCCAGAATCCTCCTGCGTTCGGCCTGGGCTACAGCTGAAAGAATGGTCACAACGGCACTGTTGCAAATAGTCGGTGGTGATAAACTTATCATCCCCTTTTGCTGATGGAGCTGCACATGAACCCATTCAAAGGCCGGCATTTTCAGCGTGACATCATTCTGTGGGCCGTACGCTGGTACTGCAAATACGGCATCAGTTACCGTGAGCTGCAGGAGATGCTGGCTGAACGCGGAGTGAATGTCGATCACTCCACGATTTACCGCTGGGTTCAGCGTTATGCGCCTGAAATGGAAAAACGGCTGCGCTGGTACTGGCGTAACCCTTCCGATCTTTGCCCGTGGCACATGGATGAAACCTACGTGAAGGTCAATGGCCGCTGGGCGTATCTGTACCGGGCCGTCGACAGCCGGGGCCGCACTGTCGATTTTTATCTCTCCTCCCGTCGTAACAGCAAAGCTGCATACCGGTTTCTGGGTAAAATCCTCAACAACGTGAAGAAGTGGCAGATCCCGCGATTCATCAACACGGATAAAGCGCCCGCCTATGGTCGCGCGCTTGCTCTGCTCAAACGCGAAGGCCGGTGCCCGTCTGACGTTGAACACCGACAGATTAAGTACCGGAACAACGTGATTGAATGCGATCATGGCAAACTGAAACGGATAATCGGCGCCACGCTGGGATTTAAATCCATGAAGACGGCTTACGCCACCATCAAAGGTATTGAGGTGATGCGTGCACTACGCAAAGGCCAGGCCTCAGCATTTTATTATGGTGATCCCCTGGGCGAAATGCGCCTGGTAAGCAGAGTTTTTGAAATGTAAGGCCTTTGAATAAGACAAAAGGCTGCCTCATCGCTAACTTTGCAACAGTGCCAGATTTTCGATAAACTGACCTGCGTTGATCTGGGGGCGGTTGTTGATAACAAACGACTGGGTGCCGTTCTGAGGCTGGCACAGCAGAAACAGGAAGAGCTGGAGGCTGAAGGAAAGCGAATGCGCAGTACAAAAATGCCCCGCAGGTGCGCTCAGGAGCGTGCACTGGAAGAGCTCAGGGCGATCAACCCGGTGCTGGCCAGTCCGCAGGATTTTATCCCCAGCCTGAAGCGATGAGCCCTTCCCTCACCTGCGGATCTGATATGGCCGACAGATGAGAGAAAAATGGACGACAACAAACCAGTGCTCCTGACACTTCACGAAGCGCTACGCCTGGATTTGATTGAAGCCTATATGGCGCGGGAAATTACGCTGGCAGAAGTGGCAGAGTCCATGGATCTCACCCGTCGTCAGTGCTCCCGCCTGATTAAACGCTACCGCGAGCTGGGGCCAGCCGGTCTGGTCAGCCGGCGCCGTGGAAAGCCAGGCAATCATCAGTTAAACACCACCATCAGAGATCAGGCACTGCAGCTTATTCGCTCACGCGGCCGGGATATGAATCCGTCAGCCATCTGGCGAATTCTGACCACAGAATACGGTGTCCGGATTTCAAAAGAGACCGTGCGGAAAATGATGATTGCCGAGAAAACCTGGCACCCTCGCCCGTCCTCAAACCCTGAATCAGACTGAAGAAGGTATTGGCCGGACTGACCACAGACGTCACTTCAGCTTGGCTTTAAATACGACATTTCAACATTGGCTAGATAGGCTTTGTTAGAACCATTTAGTAATGTCACTTTTGGGGCTGCGGATGTTTTCTTGGACTGTTATGTTGTGATCCCAAGATGCTGCCGGTACTTCACAGGACTCATTGCACCTAATGATAGCTTGATACGTTTCTCGTTATACCAGCGTATGTACCTGTCCAGGAAGCAGATAAATTTTTCCAGCGTGATACCCGCCCAGTCTCTGCCATAGAACATTTCGTTTTTGATACGCCCGAAGAAGCCTTCACACGCAGCATTATCCGACGAGCATCCTTTGCGCGACATGGACCTTATAAGTCCGGAGGTGTTGATACGCTCGAGCCAGCCCGGCCACCGGTAATGGCCACCACGATCGCTGTGTATCACCGGTTTATCATGTTCGCTGAGCGTATCGAGTGCGTCATCGAGCATCGTATTCACCAGCGTCGCGTCCGGGCGTGTTCCTATCGACCAGCTTACAACCTGGCCATCAAAGCAGTCGATAACCGGCGACAGATAGACTTTTCCAGCCGGAAGCTGGAACTCCGTAATATCGGTCAGCCACTTCTCATTTGGCCTGCAGGAACTAAAATCCCGGGCGAGTAAATTTTCCGGTGCCGGACCGATTTCGCCACAGTAAGAGTTATATCGTCGTCGCCTGGTGCGCTTAACAACGAGCTGCTCTTCTGCCATCAGTCTGCGGACAACCTTTTCAGAAATAACCCTGTTGTTACTGCGAAGCATCGCGTGAAGGCGCCGGTAGCCGTAACAGCGGTAATTCTCCTCAAAGATATCGGCCATGATCACGCGTATTTCCGCATACTTATCGTACAGACGTTTGCTGGCTTTGTGGTAAAAATAACAGCTGCGGGCAAGTTGCAGAACGCTTAGCAACTCAGCAACGGGGTACTTTTTCTTAAGGGCATCAACTATCAGGGTTTTCTCCCCGTTTTTCAGTTTCAGAAAGCTGATGCCCAGATCTTTTTTTATCAGTTCATTCGCCTTTGTCAGTATGTCACGTTCGAGCTCCAGCTGATGAACCTGCTTCCTGAGACGCTGGATTTCACCGAGTAAAGTATCCTGATTTTTATCCTGAGGGGCTGCCTTTCGTTTGCGCATGGATTGATAAGCCTCGTCACTGATAAGGTCTTTCTTCTATTTGTACAGGACCGGGACGCTGACGCCTATGCTTTGTGCAACTTTACGCGCGGTTCCACGTCGGTTACAGAGCTCCCGGACGGCCTGAGACCTCTCTTCCGGGCTGAAGCATTTGCTTGTGCCTGAGCGAATGACCAGGGGACGCGCATTTGGGTAAAACTCTTCAATCCAGCGCTTTAGAATTTCGTTACTGGGGTAGCCGATGGCTCGGCGAGTGTACGACAGGCAACCACCGTGAGTAAGATAATGCTCAACAGCAGCAATTTTCTGTGTACGTGAATAGCGTTCTCTTGGTTTTAATTCCCTGGGTAAATCGCCCTTCTCTTCATAAATCCGAACCCAACGGCCCAGCTGTTTTGTGGAAGGATATCCCAGCTCCATGACGACAACGGAGGCTTTCTTTCCGTACCGGTAATAGAGTTCGACGGCCCGAATCCGGTCCTCGTATGAATGCATAAATTAACTCCTGAAGGTCCAGGAATTTGTCCACACTTCCACCTTCAGCTGCTACATAGTTTGGACATGACGATTTATTAAAAGGCTCATAAAGGTTCAAATCATTACATAATAACTATTATTGTTTCTTATCAATAAATTATGGAAAAACATACCTTGACCGAGGCATCCATAGTGCTATGTTTACGGTAAGCGACACAGCGCTTGGGCTGCACTCCTGAGGGACCATTACATTCGAGGATGATGCCTGTCTGCTATGTCAGGTTGGTCAAACCCTTCGCCCCGCAAGCGAGACAATCAGCAAGGAAGATTAATAGTATTGGCAATCTGTAGCGAAGAGTTGCAGTACTGCCCCTTCCATCATCCACAATGATAGCTATCAGTAAGTTAACGAAAATGAGAGGGCATCGGAAATGCTCGAAGTTGAATTTCAGGAATGGTTGAAGAGCAGAGGCGCCAAAACGCAAGCAGGCCTCAATTCCCGTATTTATGCTGTCAAAACTATAGAAAAAAATCTCGCAGCACTTGGTTCTCCTCATGCAGATCTGGATGCAGCCTACCAGGCGGATGGATTTGCGCAATTGCGGCAGCGGATCAAAGAGATTCGCCGTGATGCCAAAGACAACGGCAATGACTATAGGTTACTAATGCCTGAATCAGAGCAACCGCTTAACCGATTGTCCAACTGGAATAGCTGGCTCGGACAATATGGACGTTTTCTGAGCGGTGATGACTCTCAGGCCGACGAAATTCGGGATTATGTCCTTGAAAACTACATCACCCCAGCCAGAGAGCGAGGTGACGCAAGTGTCACCCTGGTAGTTGGTCCTCTGAATACTGAAATGGGTCTCGACAAGGGATGGCCGAACATCTGTCAAGCTCTTGATGGTCAAAAATTTCAGGAACTAGCGGATGTTCCCCCTCCGGTGACGGAAGGGCCTAAAAAGAGCACAACCCGGAAATATACGTTCATCCTTACGGAAGGAAGCGAACTGGTGGCCCAGACTAAACCAACTCCGACTAACCTTATTTTTTACGGTCCTCCAGGTACCGGAAAGACCTATCACACGGCGAGGGAAGCCGTAGCGCTCTGCGATGGCAAAGATGCCTATCCGAACTCAAAAGATGGGCGTGCGGCCCTGATGGCGCGCTATAACGAACTGATGGCAGAAAAGAGAATCTCTTTCGTCACATTCCACCAGAGCTATGACTACGAAACCTTCGTTGAGGGTCTTCGTCCAGAAATCGGTGAAGATGAGTCTTCGTCTGCTGGATTCAGACTCATGCCTACGCCGGGGCTCTTCAGAGAAATTTGTGCCCTTGCCGATCAGGCCAGAACACAACCCCGTGCACAGACAGATGCCTCGGCACTGCAACTATCCAAGAAACGCTTCTGGAAAATGGGGCAAGGGACAATTGGCACCGAAGACGATGTGTATGAAGATGCCCGCGACAATGGGTATATCGCTCTGGGGTGGGGTGGGACCATAGACTGGAGCGCGGATAGATTCTCATCGTTCAACGCGATTCATGATGAATGGATCAAGCAAAATCCAGGGAATCTGACGCCTAGTAACTGGACGCAAACCTATCCCTTCCGTTGCGAAATGAAGCCTGGTGATATCGTGATTGTCCCTTACGGGAACACTGCGTTTCGCGCTATCGCTGAAATAACTGGTGATTACTATTTCGTTCCTGAAGCCGAAGGTTACTATGCCCACCGCCGCCCAGTTCGCTGGCTACTGACCCTTGATGAACCACTGCCACTCGATACAATTATCGATGGTAACTTCACCATGCGGACGCTCTATTCCATTGCCACCAGTCGTGTGAATATCCCGGCGCTAGGCAGACTGCTCTCGAGTACAGAGAACCTGGATAATAGTTCCGATGTTAAAGGACAACCAGAACAATTCGTCCTCATTATTGATGAGATCAACCGGGCAAATATCTCGAAAGTGTTCGGTGAACTGATTACGTTAATTGAGCCGGATAAACGCCTTGGAATGCCTGATGCACTCACCGTAACTCTGCCTTATTCGAAAAAGAAAGATTTTGGCATCCCCGCCAACCTTCATATCATAGGCACCATGAATACCGCCGATCGATCCATCGCATTGCTCGACACAGCATTAAGGCGGCGATTCAACTTCCGGGAAATGGCTCCCGACGCGACCCTGCTAAGTGAAGTAGAGGGGATCGATCTCAAAGCCGTTCTTACCACCATCAACCAGCGTATTGAATATCTTATAGGTCGGGAATATCGCATTGGACACGCCTTCTTTATCAATTGTGAATCCAGGGCACAAGTTGAAGATGCAGTGCGCAATAAGGTCATACCGCTGTTACAAGAGTATTTCTTCGAGGACTGGAGCCGAATCGCGGCAGTGCTGGGCGATGGTTTTATGCAGGAAGCTCAGATTTTACCGCCACCCGGAATAGAGGGGGAACCATTATCAAGCTGGTCGGTACGTGCACCGTTCAGAAATGACGCCTTTGATCGACTGATAGGCAAAACCAGAACGTTAAATGTCACCGATCTTGAGGTGGCTGGTGAATCGAAAGAATGACGCACCTCACGGTTCGCGAATGGGGTGGTGTTTGTGTGAACACTGAAAGCAGCATAAACGCTCCTCATGCTTTTACCCGCCCTCAGGCTAACGCGCTGCTTACGGCGGCGCGCGAGCATCCGCTGGCAAATCAGCACGGTACTAATATCTTAATCGATCGCCATAACAAAATTATTGCCGGGCAAATGGTTGGGGTCATTGCCGCTCCGGGATGTAGCCTTGAGATCCTGCCCAAATTCGACGACGAGACGATAGAACCGGACGCCACAATACGCAATCGCCTGATACGTATGCTTGATGTCGCCCTCGGCCTTAAACTCGGCAATGGACAGGCTGCAACAATGGCGAGACAAGCTGAAAGCTTACTTGAGATACTCATCCGCTTGTTCGCCGAGCGACTCTTATCTGAAGTACATCGGGGATTACCGCGCACCTATTTGGCACAGGAAGACGATTTGCCCTCATTGCGCGGAAGGCTCAATATCAAACGACAATTCACTATGCTTGCCGTCCGCCCCGACCGTCTCGCCTGTCGTTACGACGAACTGTCGGCTGATACCGCCCTGCTTCGAATTATGAAGGCGTGTGTAGTTCTGCTTCACCATTATGCCCGCGCTGCTGATACGCTCTGTCGTCTGAATGAATTGCGCATCCTGTTATCGGGTGTTAGCGACGTCCCTTTCAGTCATCTGCCGTGGTCACAGGTACGGATCGACCGAACCAATCATCGCTGGGAAGCCCTCTACAATCTGGCACGTCTTCTCCTGCGACGCGACTGGCAAGCTACACACCACGATAAACGAGCGCAGAACGGGATTACACTGCTTTTCCCAATGAACGACCTGTTCGAGGCATATATAGCGGCGCTGGCGAAGCGTGCTGTACGCGGTACGGAATGGACGGTTCGTGCACAGGCAGGCAGGTTATACTGTCTGATCGAGGACGTAAAAGAAGGCAAACCACGCTTCCAGACCCGACCAGATCTGCTTATCGAGCGGAACCATCAGATTGTTATGATGATAGACACTAAATGGAAGCGTATTGGTCGTCATCCCGAAGATGCCAGGCATGGCATATCGCAGGCTGATGTCTACCAGATGATGGCCTATGCACGGATTTATCAATGCCCACAAGTTATGCTTCTCTATCCACATCATGCAGGTCTGGGAACGCAACCTCTGAATGCAGGCTATAGGATTCTAGCAGGCAAGGAACAATTACAGGTGGCTAGTGTGAATCTGGTTCTCGATGAGGACAAGATTGTCGAGCAGTTAATTAACCTACTCGGCATCAACACGCAGTGAGGCGAAAAGGCGAGACCGTGACCTGCTCCCCGTTGATTAACACGCCGCAATGTTAGTAATGCGACTATTTAGCTGCGAGATCAACTGCCAACTTCCGCTCTTCGCTCATAGCGGACTGCGCTCACTTACTGCTGTGAGCGTTACATTGAGTTTAATGCCAGCCAGGTATAGTCAGGTTGACAGTACTTGTTTCAGACCTTCGTCATTAAAAACGGTTCCGGTCTTCAGGACGCCATAACACCAGTGCACCAGTTTCCGCATCAGCGCGCCAATGGCTACCATTTTAGGTTTACCCCGCAGGCACATCTCATCGTAAATATTACGCATTCGCTTATTGTAGATTTTTCCGCACAGGGCGGACATGTAAAGCTTCGCTCTCAACTGAGGGGGGCCGATTTTCGACATCCGCGGTCGGCTCCGGACCGATGTGCCTGAGCGTTTCTCGATCGGCACCACGCCCAGAAAGGCGGCAGCCTGCTCAGCTGATGCAAAGTTATGGCTGCGAAGCACGACCAGCATATGCATCCCCAACTGGGGACCAACCGATTTAATTGAGTTCAGCAGTGTATAATCACGCCTCAGTGCAGGGCTGGCTTTGATATGTGCTTTAATCTGCCGCTCGATATTACTTACCTCCTCGCGCAGAAGCTGCGCCATACGCCTGCAGGAACTGATAATATCTGCAGGTGTGTCTGTCGACAGGTATTTTTCCAGCCTTTTCTCCTCACGCAGGGCATCACCCAGCAGAACATCCCGCCGTCGCAGGAGTGCACCGAGATATCTTATTTCGGGTGCCGGCGGCTCCCAGTAGTGTGGCTTCTTAAGGAATGCGTAACAGGCCAGCATATACGCATCCACCTTATCCGTCTTTGTCATTATTCCCATGCCGCGTGCAAACTCCCGACTGCGGTGGGGGTTGGCCAGAGAAACCCGGAAACCGGCATCATGTAACTCAGTGGCCAGCCGTTCGTGATAAACACCGGTAGCTTCCATCACAACATGAACATCCTCAGGACCGCAGTGCTGGAGCCGGAGCCAGCGAAGAATATTTTCAACTGAATGTCTGTTATTTTGGATGTTACGGGTTTTTATGCGTCCTTTGATACCGTCATACAGTATGCAAAGATCCAGGGTGTTTTTACTTACGTCAATGCCGACTGGAAACATGGTCAAACTCCTCTCACATAAACCGTCACGCCTGTTCGCCTTGTACATACGGAGTCGAGCTCCCGGTAACCGTTCAACCTGATGTGCTGGCGTGAAAGGTGAAGCGGAGGGCCATATGCTGCAAATCAAGGTTCAGCGGTGCTGGCTTTTCTGACCTTAAGTGAAGGGCGCGGCTCACTCTGCTTCAGTGGTGGTAGCTAATCACCACAAACTGTTAGATACAAGTGTGGGGGGGTATTACGGCTGAAGCCGTAATGCTTTTTTCGTCCTCGCTTCGCTGCGGGGGGCTCCGGCGCATGGCGCCTCCCATGCGCTGACGCGCATCAAAAACCCGTCCCCTGCGCCACTTGTGTCTGACGCACGCGAGAGTCCGCTGCGGCAAAAAAACAAGAAGAGAGCTAGACGAAGGTCGCTTAGCTCCCCGTAATTTTTTATATACTCACCACGGGGACATTAGATCTGCTTTTGCCAAAAAAACGGCTAGTTTTTTCTGGATTTACCCAAACCAAAGGCACCGGCATTCACTATAAACGAGGCCTTTCTGATCGGCGTATCGATATCAAATATGGGGTTTTCAGCACGCCTTCTTTCAAAGTACTTATTTCTCTCCGATTCATTTTTAAAAGCGCTACCTGTCCTTGCAATCCTCTCCTGAATAAGCATCTTTTCATGCTCAGCCTTTTTGGTTGAGTTGGCCTTAGCGAGATTCTTTTCAAGGGATTTCGTATGCTTTTTTATATGCTTTCTCAACCTAGCTTTATGGCCAAATGAGAGTTTACATATCGGACAAGTGAATAATTCTTCCATAAGCTTCATGAGTGTAAGGGGAAGGTTATATTTACCATAGCATTCCTTGCCCGAACTGCCATGCGATGGTCCACCGGGGCAATGAGGCAAAGCCGTTGTCTGTGGAAGCACTACGCGGCATGATGAGCGTCGCCAGTTGCACACCGGCAAAGACGTGAAACACTTTTAACCGGAGCCAGTCATGCGCGTTGCCGAAAGCATCATCCTCGATGCCCTCACTCGCGGAGGATGCATCAAAACCTTTTACCGCATATCCTCACGGCAGGCTGGTGAATCGGCCACGCGGATACCTGAGGGGTATATTCTGGAGTCGCCCGGCGAGCGGGAAGATATTGTGCTCTCGCGCGCGGACTTTCATGCGCTGGAGAAGCTGCTGGAGCAGAAGGAAACCTGGGAGCAGGTGGTCGGTGTGACCTGTTTTGGTGGGGCAACATGGCAGCTGAGACCGACTGTACAGAGCTGAACAACTGAGATTTAAGACCAGGGAATCAGTAAGACTGAAGGGAGGTATCTGTTATGACGCTGACAGAAAAAACAGGCCATCTGGCATGGTGTGCACTGGTCGCGCTGGCACTGGCCAGACAGGAGCAGGGAGAACTCTCTCCCGCACAGGAAAATCTCTTTCTCACCCGCTGGCTCGCGGCAGCACTGAAGCAACGGCGATTCTCGCGCGATGTGGCACAGGATATCGGGTGGTTACTGAATCAGGGGCGTTTGCTGGGTGTGAGAGCTAAGCTGGCCGACAAACTGGGCTATGTCTGGCGCTCCTGCAGCGGCGAGTTGACTGAACAGAACGACATGTTCCGGCTGACGTATGCGCTGGAAACAGCGAAAGACATGGGCTGGAATTACCGCGTAATGAGCGACAGAGAATGGGCCGGACGATATGCTTTGGTACTCAATCCTGGAGTAAACGGTGTTTATCTCTTACGGACAAACCTTGATGCCGCTTTTGACGACAATGGCCAACAGACAAATCCGCTGACAGTACGTCTGACAGGGAACGTAACTGGGATAATGAAACTGTTAAATCGCTGTGGCTGGCAGGCTGAGCCTGAGTCTGGTGCCTCCCTGCCGGGCCACCAGTTTTCACTGATGGCCCGGCAGAGAGTGCCAGGAAAGGGGGATTAGTGGCGGATTTGTGCCAGTCATCTTCAGTCAGACCGGTCATTTTCATGACAGTATTGCGGTCAATGCCGTTCTGCAGCATGGTACGGGCAATTTTCAGAGTGGCCTGACGCTCACCTTCTGAACGGCCTATTAGCGTGTGCTCCGGTGGTTTGCACATGCGCAAATTTTTCAGCCCAAAGGAGGCTAATCATCACGGGGATTACGTTCAAATCCCCTGCGCCCTCTTGCTGCCCATTCAGCATTGAGTACCACGTAACGCTCCCAGCGTTCACGCAGCTGTGCGAGCTTTAGCGGTACTTCTTTGGTGACAAAGGCTTCCGGTATTTCAAAGTCATCAAGATGCCCTTCCAGGTATACATGTACGCCTTCCAACACATCAATCAGAGTGATGTTGTTACTTTGTTGCCCTTCAAGAAGCGGCCCCTGCCAGCTATGCCAGAAGGCCTGATGGCGCAGACAGCTTTCGTCATTCGCGAGCCTCCATAAATCCATAAAGATTCCTCGTGCAACTTTGAACGGCTGTTCATCAAACTGTTCGATGAGAAAGAAATAACACGGGATCTTGAGCGCGTTAATACGCGCAATTTCAATTTCAGCATCACGGCGCAAGGCAATCAGATTGCTAAAGCGCGAGCGCATACAGGCGACAGGGTTCAATACCCTTACCTTTTCATTCATTTCAGGCATGCCGGGGCCGGTTGCTTCTACATAAAACGGGGCGGTATACAGGTAAAGCTTTTTCCCCTGAAAATCAGAACGGTCAAAGCCTCCGGGGCGGTCGATAATATCCACCACATTTGGCTCGTCAGGCGCATCCGGTACGGCAAATAAGCGTCCATCATCCCGTTTGATATCGTGTGTATCCTGATCGATAAGCATAAACTGCGCAAGGGATGGGGGCTGACCGTCTTTGTTCTCCCACGTCTTAACGTTGAGCGTTTTTGCTATAGCCGCAATATCATCTTTCCGGGCGCTGTAGTCGCAGTCAACAGATGTGGTGAGGCGCTCATCAGGCAATCTGTCGCCGTATTGTGCATGATAATAGGATATCCAGTATTGCACAGCCTGACCGCCAACTGTGATAACGGCATGTTTGAACTGATCAGCGTTGCAGATCAGCTGCTGATTTAGCAGGTACATCTGCTCATAGGGGGGAATAACGTCTTGAACAGGCATAAAAAAACCATCAGCGAATGATGGTTTATTGTGCCTCAAAGTTCAGGATCAGGCAAAAGCGATAGTATGAGCGAATTTGCTACTAGCTGACTTACTGAAGCGGCTTTTCACGGCAGGTTTGTAACCGGCACGACCACGCAAAACCTGCACCGCTACGGCTTCGTAGCGTTCATGCTGCTTTTGTTTAGCTTGTACGGGAGACATAATTTTGTACCTGACGGTAGTTATAAACAAATAAGTTGCAGTAACTATACGTCACGAATCTACGTCACGCAATAGAGTACTATTGTTGCAACTTCGATGTACTTCCAGATTACAAAGTAAGTCCTGATGTCTTAGCAAATGTGGTGAACGGAACTGCCATTCCTTCAGCGGACTGTGCCGGGGTGGATGTCAATGCGTCACCTGCTGAACGAACGCGAGAATTCTTCCTTTTCTTTTCTGTCTGCCTGTTCAATTAACCAGCGCGAATAGGCATCATTGTGTTTCTGGTCCGTCTTCCCTCTTTCAGTTCTAATTTTGGCACTGTTGCAAAAATCTGCAGGTGATAAACTTATCGTCATCTTTTGCTGACGGAGCAGCACATGAACCCATTCAAAGGCCGGCATTTTCAGCGTGACATTATCCTGTGGGCGGTACGCTGGTACTGTAAATACGGCATTAGCTACCGTGAACTGCAGGAGATGCTGGCAGATGTTACCAACGGTGCAAAACTGATCCACCCCAGCGGTTGAAAATTGATCCAGGGGTTAATCTGCTCCTCTGAATACAGGGGAGCTTATGATCACTTTTGAGATTCGTATGGAAATTAAAGTCCTGCACAAGCGGGGAATGAGTATCCGGGCCATTGCCAGGGAGCTGGGTATTTCGCGCAATACTGTCCGCAGCCACCTGAAAGCCAAATCTGAAAAGCCGCAGTATTCACCACGCCCGGCACCATCATCACTGCTCGATGAATACCGTGATTACATCTCTAAGCGGATCAGCGATGCGCATCCCTACAAAATCCCGGCGACCGTTATTGCCAGGGAAATCATGGAGCTGGGCTATCGTGGAGGGCTTACTATCCTGAGAGAGTTCATCCGTAAACAGACCCTGCCAGCACAGGCAGAACCGGTCGTTCGCTTCGAAACCGAGCCCGGACGGCAGATGCAGGTTGACTGGGGGACCATGCGAAACGGCAAGTCACCCCTGCATGTGTTCGTCGCTGTTCTGGGATACAGCAGAATGCTTTACATCGAGTTCACCGACAACATGCGCTACGACACGCTGGAAGCCTGTCACCGCAATGCGTTCAGCTTCTTCGGCGGTGTACCGCAGGAAGTCCTGTACGACAATATGAAAACGGTGGTGCTGCAGCGTGATGCTTACCAGACCGGGCAGCACCGGTTCCATCCTTCCCTGTGGCAGTTCGGCAAAGAGATGGGCTTCTCTCCCCGCCTGTGCCGTCCCTTCAGGGCGCAGACTAAAGGCAAGGTGGAGAGGATGGTGCAGTACGCCCGCAACAGCTTCTATATCCCGTTAATGACACGCCTGCGTCCGATGGGGATCACCGTCGATGTTGAAACCGCAAACCGTTACGGCCTGCGCTGGCTGTACGATGTGGCCAATCAACGTAAGCATGAAACTATCCAGACCCGCCCCTGCGATCGCTGGGTGGAGGAACAGCAATCCATGCTGGCACTGCCACCGGAGAAAAAACAGTATGACGTGCAGGTTGATGAAAGCCTGATGACCTTCGACAGGCAGCCGTTGCATCATCCGCTCTCCATCTATGACACGTTCTGCAGAGGAGCCGCATGATGGTCGAACTGCAACATCAACGGCTGATGGTGCTTGCCGAACAGCTCCAGCTGGACAGTCTTATCGGCGCAGCGCCGGCGCTGTCGCAACAGGCGGTGGATCAGGAATGGAGCTACATGGACTTCCTGGAGCATCTGTTACATGAGGAGAAACTGGCCCGGCATCAGCGTAAACAGGCGATGTACACGCGGATGGCAGCCTTCCCGGCGGTAAAGACGTTCGAGGAGTACGACTTCACCTTCGCCACCGGCGCTCCTCAGAAGCAAATCCAGTCGCTGCGATCCCTGAGCTTCATAGAGCGTAACGAAAACATCGTGTTGCTGGGGCCATCGGGCGTGGGAAAAACGCATCTGGCGATAGCCATGGGCTACGAAGCAGTACGGGCGGGCATCAAGGTTCGCTTCACAACAGCAGCGGACCTGCTGCTACAGCTGTCCACTTCACAGCGTCAGGGCCGTTACAAAACGACTCTCAATCGTGGTGTCATGGCCACGAAGCTGCTTATCATCGATGAAATAGGTTATCTGCCGTTCAGTCAGGAGGAAGCCAAGCTGTTCTTCCAGGTCATCGCCAAACGTTACGAGAAGAGCGCGATGATCCTGACCTCCAACCTGCCGTTCGGGCAGTGGGATCAGACGTTCGCCGGTGATGCAGCGCTGACATCGGCGATGCTGGACCGGATCTTACATCACTCACACGTCGTGCAAATAAAAGGGGAAAGCTATCGACTGAAGCAGAAACGAAAGGCCGGGGTTATCGCTGAAGCTAATCCTGAGTAAACAAGGTGGATCAATATTAAACCGTTGGTGGTGGCGGTAAGTGGATCACTTTTTACCCGTTGTTGACAGCAGAACGCGGTGTCAACGTTGATCACTCCACGATTTACCGCTGGGTTCAGAGTTATGCACCTGAAATAGAGAAACGACTGCGTTGGTACTGGCGAAACCCTTCCAGGTTCTGTCCCTGGCACATTGATGAAACCTACGTGAAGGTCAATGGCAGATGGGCTTACCTGTACCGTGCCGTTGACAGCAGAGGACGCACCATCGATTTTTATCTCTCTTCACGCCGTAACAGCAAAGCGGCATATCGGTTTCTGGGTAAAATTTTAAACAACGTGAAAAGCTGGAAAATTCCCCGTCGCATCAACACTGACAAGGCTCCCACCTATGGACGCGCGCTGGCGTTGCTGAAATGCGAGGGCCAGTGTCCGCCTGATGTTGAACACAGGCAGATTAAGTACCGCAATAATGTTATTGAGTGCGATCATGGTAAGCTGAAAAGGATAATCAGTGCCACGCTGGGATTTAAGTCCATGAAGACGGCTTACGCCACCATCAAAGGAATCGAGGTGATGCGAGCACTACGCAAAGGCCAGGCTTCAGCATTTTATTATGGCGATCCCCTGGGCGAGATGCGTCTGGTGAGCAGAGTCTTTGAAATGTAAGACGGCTTTGTTGAATAAATCAGATTTCGGGTAAGTCTCCCCCGTAGCGGGTTGTGTTTTCAGGCAATACGCACGCTTTCAGGCATACCTGCTTTCGTCATTTTGTTCAGCGCTCGTACCAGGGCCATAGCCTCCGCAACCTGGGTAATGACTCCAACTTACTGATAGTGTTTTATGTTCAGATAATGCCCGATGAC
>OMAY01000280.1_pt1 | contig 32079 bp, 34 predicted proteins | sample 1673611 | NCBI WGS metagenome assembly OMAY01 (sample SAMEA103958117, study PRJEB25191) | human gut metagenome | biome: human-associated habitat [ENVO:00009003]; feature: intestine environment [ENVO:2100002]; material: feces | place: Germany | collected 2013/2015
GCACGTTAAATCATATCAGGCGTAATACCACAACCCTTAAGTTAGCGCTTATGGGGTTTTTCCCCACCGTTCAGGGTGTTCCCCGCGCCAGCGGGGATAAACCGGTCATCACGATGAATCAAAATTTCGCCCGGCTGTGTTCCCCGCGCCAGCGGGGATAAACCGCTTCTCCACCGTTTGGCGAATCGGTGTGAGGGGTGTTCCCCGCGCCAGCGGGGATAAACCGATTGTTATAATTATTTATTGAAATATCATTCCGTGTTCCCCGCGCCAGCGGGGATAAACCGAATCTATTGTGAATTTGAAATGGTCCAGCACTGTGTTCCCCGCGCCAGCGGGGATAAACCGGGTAAAAACACGGTCTGAACCGACATTCATGTGTGTTCCCCGCGTCAGCGGGGATAAACCGGGCGCACTGGATGCGATGATGGATATCACTTGGAGTTCCCCCGCCCCTGCGGTAGAACTCCCAGCTCCCATTTTCAAACCCATCAAGACGCCTTCGCCAGCTCCTTCACCAACGGTAGCATTATCCGCATAACGTCACGGCAGCGACGTTCTATTCTTCCAGGAAGTGCCTTATCAATATGCTGTTGATTATCCAGTCTTACGTCATGCCAGCTATTTCCCGCAGGGAATGCGGCTGTTTTTGCGCGTTGCTGATAACCATCCTTATTCCCAAGATTCCAGTTAGTCGCTTCCACCGAAAGTACAGCAATGCCCGCTTTGTCGAATATTTCTGCGTCATTACAACACCCAGTGCCTTTCGGATAATTTTTATTCAAACCCGGATTGGTCGTTGCGGCTATTCCGTGACTGCGCGCAATTGCCAGCGCCCTGTCGCGCGTTAATTTCCTTACTGCTTCAGGGGTTTTTACACCGCTGTTGAAATACAATTTATCGCCAACAATTAAGTTATCGAGATTAATCACCAGCAGCGTATTTTTCTTTTCGGTGTCACTCATCCGCTTGAGTAAATTCTCAGCGCCTAATTTCCCTTCCTCTTCGCCGCTGGTCGCCACAAATCGAATACCATACTCGGTAGGCGTATTTTTCAGGCGTTCTGCCAATTCCAGCATGACACCTAAACCTGCGGCGTTATCATCCATTCCTTGTAACGTCAGCCCGCCGAGATTGGCATCGGCGTCAGCATCGCTCAGCGGGGCGTAAGTATCCAGATGCGCCATAATGATGATCTGCTGCGGCGCTTTGCCTTCATGAGCGGCAATCACCGTACTTCCTGTCACGTTATGCCAGTTCTTGCGATTATCGCGGGCGGTATAAATATACCGACTATTAAATGTCCGAATATCACTGCGATAACCCATTTGCTGAAACTGTTGGCGAATATAATCGGCAGATAACATTTCTGCTGGAGTTCCGGTCATGCGTCCCGGAAAGAAAGTAGCAATATGTCGTGCCTGGGTATTAGCAAAATCGCCAGGTTTAGGTGACGAGGCGTGTACGGGGAGAATAAAGCATACGCCGAGCGCTAGGGCAGCGGTACGGTGGCGCAATGCGGAAAACATAGTGAGTCCTTAAATACCATGCAAATTTTTTTACCGCCATAGTATGAAACTGCCGCTGCGCTAAAACAATTTCAAATCTTCCTAAACGCCCGAAATCCGGTGCCTTAAGCACTTTTTGATATTAGCTTTGCCAAATCGTTATTCCGTTAAGGAACTACTCATTCTAATTGGTAATTTCATTCGTTCTCTTACGCTCCCTATAGTCGAAACATCTGATGGCAAGAAAATAGCGGTATTGCAAAGGAACGGTTATGGATCAAATACGACTTACTCACCTGCGGCAACTGGAGGCGGAAAGCATCCACATTATTCGCGAGGTGGCGGCAGAATTCTCAAATCCGGTGATGCTCTACTCTATCGGTAAAGATTCCAGCGTCATGCTGCATCTGGCGCGCAAGGCGTTTTATCCAGGTACGCTGCCTTTCCCGTTGCTGCATGTCGATACCGGCTGGAAATTCCGCGAGATGTATGAGTTCCGCGATCGTACGGCGAAAGCCTACGGCTGCGAGCTGCTGGTGCATAAAAACCCGGAAGGCGTGGCGATGGGGATTAATCCATTCGTGCACGGCAGCGCGAAACATACCGATATTATGAAAACTGAAGGCCTGAAACAGGCGCTGAACAAATACGGTTTTGATGCCGCCTTCGGTGGTGCGCGCCGTGACGAAGAGAAATCCCGCGCTAAAGAGCGAATCTACTCTTTCCGTGACCGCTTCCATCGCTGGGATCCGAAAAATCAGCGCCCAGAGCTGTGGCACAACTACAACGGGCAAATTAACAAAGGCGAAAGCATCCGCGTCTTCCCGCTCTCTAACTGGACCGAGCAGGATATCTGGCAATACATCTGGCTGGAAAATATCGACATTGTGCCGCTGTATCTCGCTGCGGAACGTCCGGTTCTGGAACGCGACGGTATGTTGATGATGATTGATGACAACCGTATCGACCTGCAACCGGGCGAAGTGATTAAAAAACGGATGGTGCGTTTCCGTACGCTGGGCTGCTGGCCGCTGACCGGTGCGGTGGAGTCAAATGCACAAACACTACCGGAGATCATCGAAGAGATGCTGGTTTCTACCACCAGTGAACGTCAGGGCCGCGTGATTGACCGCGACCAGGCGGGGTCTATGGAGCTGAAAAAACGTCAGGGGTATTTTTAAGATGAACACCGCACTTGCACAACAAATCGCCAATGAAGGCGGCGTCGAAGCCTGGATGATTGCGCAACAACATAAAAGCCTGCTGCGTTTTCTGACCTGTGGTAGCGTCGATGACGGCAAAAGTACCCTGATTGGTCGCCTGCTGCACGATACCCGCCAAATCTACGAAGATCAGCTCTCATCGCTGCATAACGACAGTAAACGTCACGGCACCCAGGGCGAAAAGCTGGATCTGGCACTGCTGGTGGACGGCCTGCAAGCTGAGCGCGAACAGGGCATCACCATTGACGTGGCTTACCGCTATTTCTCTACCGAGAAGCGTAAATTTATTATCGCCGACACCCCAGGGCACGAGCAGTACACCCGCAATATGGCGACTGGCGCATCGACATGTGAACTGGCGATCTTACTGATCGATGCCCGTAAAGGCGTGCTCGATCAAACCCGTCGTCACAGTTTTATCTCCACACTGTTGGGGATCAAACATCTGGTCGTGGCGATCAACAAAATGGATCTGGTGGATTACAGTGAAAAGACGTTCACCCGTATTCGTGAAGATTATCTGACCTTTGCCGGGCAGCTGCCGGGTAATCTGGATATCCGCTTTGTGCCGCTCTCTGCACTGGAAGGCGACAACGTGGCTTCGCAAAGTGAAAGTATGGCGTGGTACAGCGGTCCAACACTGCTCGAAGTGCTGGAAACCGTGGAGATCCAGCGAGTGGTGGATGCTCAGCCAATGCGCTTCCCGGTGCAGTACGTTAATCGCCCGAATCTCGATTTTCGTGGTTACGCCGGAACGCTGGCATCCGGTCGCGTAGAAGTCGGGCAACGAGTCAAAGTGCTGCCCTCTGGTGTGGAATCAAACGTCGCCCGGATCGTGACTTTTGATGGCGATCGCGAAGAAGCCTTTGCCGGAGAAGCGATCACCCTGGTGCTGACGGATGAGATCGACATCAGCCGTGGCGATCTGCTGCTGGCGGCAGACGAAGCGTTACCAGCTGTGCAGAGCGCGTCGGTGGATGTGGTATGGATGGCGGAACAGCCGCTTTCCCCGGGCCAGAGTTATGACATCAAAATTGCCGGTAAGAAGACGCGTGCTCGTGTTGATGGCATTCGTTATCAGGTTGATATTAATAACCTTACCCAACGCGAAGTTGAAAACCTGCCGCTGAACGGCATCGGCCTGGTGGATCTCACTTTTGACGAGCCACTGGTGTTAGATCGTTATCAGCAAAACCCGGTTACCGGTGGGCTGATTTTTATCGATCGCCTGAGCAATGTGACCGTAGGTGCCGGTATGGTGCATGAGCCAGTTAGCCAGGCAACTGCTGCGCCATCTGAATTTAGTGCATTCGAACTGGAATTGAATGCCCTGGTTCGCCGCCACTTTCCACACTGGGGCGCGCGCGATTTGCTGGGGGATAAATAATGGCGCTGCATGACGAAAACGTCGTCTGGCATAGCCATCCGGTCACTGTGCAACAACGCGAGCTACACCACGGTCATCGTGGTGTAGTGCTGTGGTTTACCGGCCTCTCCGGGTCCGGTAAATCAACGGTCGCCGGGGCGCTGGAGGAGGCGTTACATAAACTCGGCGTCAGTACGTATCTGCTGGATGGCGATAATGTTCGCCACGGATTATGCAGCGATCTCGGTTTTAGCGATGCCGATCGTAAAGAGAATATCCGTCGCGTCGGTGAAGTGGCGAATTTGATGGTTGAAGCCGGACTGGTGGTGCTGACCGCATTTATCTCGCCACACCGCGCCGAACGCCAGATGGTTCGTGAACGCGTAGGAGAAGGGCGCTTTATCGAAGTGTTTGTCGATACGCCGCTGGCGATTTGCGAAGCCCGCGATCCAAAAGGCTTATATAAGAAAGCGCGTGCCGGTGAACTGCGCTACTTTACGGGAATAGATTCCGTTTACGAAGCGCCTGAATCGGCAGAAATTCATCTCAATGGTGAACAATTAGTAACAAATTTGGTACAGCAATTATTAGATCTGTTGAGACAGAACGATATTATCAGATCCTGAGACACCACCGGGTTTCCATGCCCGGTTCGTCAAAGTAACAGGATCAAATATGCGTAATAGCCATAACATTACACTAACAAATAACGACAGCCTTACTGAGGATGAAGAAACCACATGGTCACTGCCTGGTGCCGTGGTCGGTTTTATCTCCTGGTTATTTGCGCTGGCGATGCCGATGTTGATTTATGGCTCTAACACGCTGTTCTTCTTTATCTACACCTGGCCTTTCTTTCTTGCGCTGATGCCCGTCGCGGTAGTGGTGGGGATTGCGCTGCATTCATTGATGGACGGAAAGCTACGCTACAGTATTGTTTTCACCCTGGTGACAGTAGGCATTATGTTTGGCGCACTGTTTATGTGGCTACTGGGCTAATTTGTACTTTCCCGTCTCCTCTGTTCATAATTCAAACCGTAACTAATAATGAGATTATGTTCTGCACGCCCTGGGTATACGTAACAATGGACAAATGTGGTACATTTGCCCGCGTTGTCGCGGTATCCCCAACAGAGGATGTAGAGTCGTCTTCGGATGCATGGGATGATGATGCCGTTTTTCAGGGGGCAGGATGGGTAAACTAACGCTGCTGTTGCTGGCTATTCTGGTCTGGCTACAGTATTCGCTGTGGTTCGGTAAGAACGGTATACATGACTATACCCGCGTCAATGATGATGTGGCGGCACAGCAAGCTACAAACGCGAAACTTAAAGCGCGAAACGATCAACTTTTTGCCGAAATTGACGATCTCAATGGCGGCCAGGAGGCGCTCGAAGAGCGTGCGCGTAATGAACTCAGCATGACCAGGCCGGGCGAAACTTTTTATCGTCTGGTGCCTGACGCGTCGAAGCGCGCACAGTCTGCGGGGCAAAACAATCGATAAATCAGCCCGGGAATTAACATGGCAACCACTCATTTGGATGTTTGCGCCGTGGTTCCGGCGGCCGGATTTGGCCGTCGAATGCAAACGGAATGTCCTAAGCAATATCTCTCAATCGGTAATCAAACCATTCTTGAACACTCGGTGCATGCGCTGCTGGCGCATCCCCGGGTGAAACGAGTCGTCATTGCCATAAGTCCTGGCGATAGCCGTTTTGCACAACTTCCTCTGGCGAATCATCCGCAAATCACCGTTGTAGATGGCGGTGATGAGCGTGCCGATTCCGTGCTGGCAGGTCTGAAAGCCGCTGGCGACGCGCAGTGGGTATTGGTGCATGACGCCGCTCGTCCTTGTTTGCATCAGGATGACCTCGCGCGATTGTTGGCGTTGAGCGAAACCAGCCGCACGGGGGGGATCCTCGCCGCACCAGTGCGCGATACTATGAAACGTGCCGAACCGGGCAAAAATGCCATTGCTCATACCGTTGATCGCAACGGCTTATGGCACGCGCTGACGCCGCAATTTTTCCCTCGAGAGCTGTTACATGACTGTCTGACGCGCGCTCTAAATGAAGGCGCGACTATTACCGACGAAGCCTCGGCGCTGGAATATTGCGGATTCCATCCTCAGTTGGTCGAAGGCCGTGCGGATAACATTAAAGTCACGCGCCCGGAAGATTTGGCACTGGCCGAGTTTTACCTCACCCGAACCATCCATCAGGAGAATACATAATGCGAATTGGACACGGTTTTGACGTACATGCCTTTGGCGGTGAAGGCCCAATTATCATTGGTGGCGTACGCATTCCTTACGAAAAAGGATTGCTGGCGCATTCTGATGGCGACGTGGCGCTCCATGCGTTGACCGATGCATTGCTTGGCGCGGCGGCGCTGGGGGATATCGGCAAGCTGTTCCCGGATACCGATCCGGCATTTAAAGGTGCCGATAGCCGCGAGCTGCTACGCGAAGCCTGGCGTCGTATTCAGGCGAAGGGTTATACCCTTGGCAACGTCGATGTCACTATCATCGCTCAGGCACCGAAGATGTTGCCGCACATTCCACAAATGCGCGTGTTTATTGCCGAAGATCTCGGCTGCCATATGGATGATGTTAACGTGAAAGCCACTACTACGGAAAAACTGGGATTTACCGGACGTGGGGAAGGGATTGCCTGTGAAGCGGTGGCGCTACTCATTAAGGCAACAAAATGATTGAGTTTGATAATCTCACTTACCTCCACGGTAAACCGCAAGGCACCGGGCTGCTGAAAGCCAATCCGGAAGACTTTGTGGTGGTGGAAGATTTGGGCTTTGAGCCTGATGGTGAAGGTGAGCATATTCTGGTTAGAATCCTCAAAAACGGCTGCAATACCCGTTTTGTGGCGGATGCACTGGCGAAATTCCTGAAAATTCATGCCCGTGAAGTCAGCTTCGCTGGGCAAAAAGACAAACATGCTGTTACGGAACAGTGGTTATGCGCTCGCGTGCCGGGCAAGGAAATGCCCGATCTGAGCGCCTTTCAACTGGAAGGCTGCCAGGTGCTGGAGTATGCGCGGCACAAGCGCAAGCTGCGTTTAGGGGCGCTGAAAGGAAACGCCTTTACCCTGGTTCTGCGCGAAGTGAGCAATCGCGATGACGTTGAACAACGTCTGAACGATATTTGCGTAAAAGGTGTACCGAACTACTTCGGTGCCCAACGTTTTGGGATTGGCGGTAGCAACTTGCAGGGGGCGCAGCGCTGGGCGCAAACCAATACTCCGGTGCGCGATCGCAATAAACGGAGTTTTTGGTTGTCGGCAGCCCGCAGTGCGTTGTTTAATCAGATTGTTGCTGAGCGCCTCAAAAAAGCAGACGTTAATCAAGTTGTTGACGGCGATGCGCTACAATTAGCCGGACGTGGTAGCTGGTTTGTCGCAACCACCGAAGAACTGGCGGAATTACAGCGTCGCGTTAACGATAAAGAGCTGATGATAACCGCCGCATTGCCGGGCAGTGGCGAATGGGGAACTCAGCGTGAAGCGCTGGCATTCGAACAAGCAGCTGTCGCCGCAGAAACTGAATTACAAGCTTTACTGGTGCGCGAAAAAGTTGAAGCCGCGCGCAGAGCGATGCTGCTGTATCCGCAACAATTAAGCTGGAATTGGTGGGATGACGTCACCGTAGAGATCCGTTTCTGGCTTCCGGCGGGTAGTTTTGCAACCAGCGTTGTCAGGGAACTTATCAACACAACAGGTGATTATGCGCATATTGCTGAGTAATGATGACGGGGTACATGCACCCGGTATACAAACGCTGGCGAAAGCCTTGCGTGAGTTTGCTGACGTTCAGGTGGTCGCCCCCGATCGTAACCGCAGCGGCGCTTCAAATTCTCTGACACTGGAATCCTCCCTGCGCACGTTTACCTTTGAAAATGGTGATATTGCTGTGCAAATGGGAACCCCGACCGATTGCGTCTATCTTGGCGTGAATGCTCTGATGCGTCCGCGCCCGGACATTGTTGTGTCCGGAATTAACGCCGGGCCGAATCTGGGGGATGATGTTATTTATTCCGGTACGGTAGCCGCCGCGATGGAAGGCCGTCATTTAGGTTTTCCGGCGCTTGCCGTCTCGCTTGACGGGCATAAACATTACGACACTGCCGCGGCGGTAACCTGTTCAATTTTGCGCGCACTGTGTAAAGAGCCGCTGCGCACCGGGCGTATTCTTAATATTAACGTTCCGGATTTACCCTTGGATCAAATCAAAGGTATTCGCGTGACGCGCTGCGGTACACGACATCCGGCAGATCAGGTGATCCCGCAGCAAGATCCGCGCGGCAATACGCTGTACTGGATTGGCCCGCCGGGCGGTAAATGTGATGCCGGTCCGGGGACCGATTTTGCTGCGGTAGATGAGGGCTATGTCTCCATCACGCCGCTGCATGTGGATTTAACTGCGCATAGCGCGCAAGATGTGGTTTCAGACTGGTTAAACAGCGTGGGAGTTGGCACGCAATGGTAAGCAGACGCGTACAAGCACTTCTGGATCAATTACGTGCGCAAGGTATTCAGGATGAGCAGGTGCTGAATGCACTTGCCGCCGTGCCGCGTGAAAAATTCGTTGATGAAGCGTTTGAACAAAAAGCCTGGGACAATATCGCCTTGCCGATAGGTCAGGGGCAGACAATTTCGCAGCCATATATGGTGGCGCGAATGACCGAATTACTCGAGCTGACGCCGCAGTCGCGGGTGCTGGAAATTGGCACCGGTTCGGGATATCAAACGGCAATCCTGGCGCATCTTGTCCAGCATGTTTGCTCGGTTGAACGGATTAAAGGCTTGCAGTGGCAGGCACGTCGCCGCCTGAAAAATCTTGATTTACATAATGTTTCAACCCGTCATGGCGATGGATGGCAAGGTTGGCAGGCACGTGCGCCGTTTGACGCTATCATTGTTACGGCGGCACCGCCGGAAATTCCAACTGCGCTAATGACGCAGCTGGACGAAGGCGGGATTCTCGTCTTACCCGTAGGGGAGGAGCACCAGTATTTGAAACGGGTGCGTCGTCGGGGAGGCGAATTTATTATCGATACCGTGGAGGCCGTGCGCTTTGTCCCTTTAGTGAAGGGTGAGCTGGCTTAAAACGTGAGGAAATACCTGGATTTTTCCTGGTTATTTTGCCGCAGGTCAGCGTATCGTGAACATCTTTTCCAGTGTTCAGTAGGGTGCCTTGCACGGTAATTATGTCACTGGTTATTAACCAATTTTTCCTGGGGGATAAATGAGCGCGGGAAGCCCAAAATTCACCGTTCGCCGCATTGCGGCTTTGTCACTGGTTTCGCTATGGCTGGCAGGCTGTTCTGACACTTCAAATCCACCGGCACCGGTCAGCTCCGTTAATGGCAATGCGCCTGCAAATACTAATTCTGGTATGTTGATTACGCCGCCGCCGAAAATGGGGACGACGTCTACAGCGCAGCAACCGCAAATTCAGCCGGTACAGCAGCCACAAATTCAGGCTACTCAACAACCGCAAATCCAGCCAGTGCAGCCAGTAGCTCAGCAGCCGGTACAGATGGAAAACGGACGCATCGTCTATAACCGTCAGTATGGGAACATTCCGAAAGGCAGTTATAGCGGCAGTACCTATACCGTGAAAAAAGGCGACACACTTTTCTATATCGCCTGGATTACTGGCAACGATTTCCGTGACCTTGCTCAGCGCAACAATATTCAGGCACCATACGCGCTGAACGTTGGTCAGACCTTGCAGGTGGGTAATGCTTCCGGTACGCCAATCACTGGCGGAAATGCCATTACCCAGGCCGACGCAGCAGAGCAAGGAGTTGTGATCAAGCCTGCACAAAATTCCACCGTTGCTGTTGCGTCGCAACCGACAATTACGTATTCTGAATCTTCGGGTGAACAGAGTGCTAACAAAATGTTGCCGAACAACAAGCCAGCTGCGACCACGGTCACAGCGCCTGTAACGGTACCAACAGCAAGCACAACCGAGCCAACTGTCAGCAGTACATCAACCAGTACGCCTATCTCCACCTGGCGCTGGCCGACTGAGGGCAAAGTGATCGAAACCTTTGGCGCTTCTGAGGGGGGCAACAAGGGGATTGATATCGCAGGCAGCAAAGGACAGGCAATTATCGCGACCGCAGATGGCCGCGTTGTTTATGCTGGTAACGCGCTGCGCGGCTACGGTAATCTGATTATCATCAAACATAATGATGATTACCTGAGTGCCTACGCCCATAACGACACAATGCTGGTCCGGGAACAACAAGAAGTGAAGGCGGGGCAAAAAATAGCAACCATGGGTAGCACCGGAACCAGTTCAACACGCTTGCATTTTGAAATTCGTTACAAGGGGAAATCCGTAAACCCGCTGCGTTATTTGCCGCAGCGATAAATCGGCGGAACCAGGCTTTTGCTTGAATGTTCCGTCAAGGGATCACGGGTAGGAGCCACCTTATGAGTCAGAATACGCTGAAAGTTCATGATTTAAATGAAGATGCGGAATTTGATGAGAACGGAGTTGAGGTTTTTGACGAAAAGGCCTTAGTAGAAGAGGAACCCAGTGATAACGATTTGGCCGAAGAGGAACTGTTATCGCAGGGAGCCACACAGCGTGTGTTGGACGCGACTCAGCTTTACCTTGGTGAGATTGGTTATTCACCACTGTTAACGGCCGAAGAAGAAGTTTATTTTGCGCGTCGCGCACTGCGTGGAGATGTCGCCTCTCGCCGCCGGATGATCGAGAGTAACTTGCGTCTGGTGGTAAAAATTGCCCGCCGTTATGGCAATCGTGGTCTGGCGTTGCTGGACCTTATCGAAGAGGGCAACCTGGGGCTGATCCGCGCGGTAGAGAAGTTTGACCCGGAACGTGGTTTCCGCTTCTCAACATACGCAACCTGGTGGATTCGCCAGACGATTGAACGGGCGATTATGAACCAAACCCGTACTATTCGTTTGCCGATTCACATCGTAAAGGAGCTGAACGTTTACCTGCGAACCGCACGTGAGTTGTCCCATAAGCTGGACCATGAACCAAGTGCGGAAGAGATCGCAGAGCAACTGGATAAGCCAGTTGATGACGTCAGCCGTATGCTTCGTCTTAACGAGCGCATTACCTCGGTAGACACCCCGCTGGGTGGTGATTCCGAAAAAGCGTTGCTGGACATCCTGGCCGATGAAAAAGAGAACGGTCCGGAAGATACCACGCAAGATGACGATATGAAGCAGAGCATCGTCAAATGGCTGTTCGAGCTGAACGCCAAACAGCGTGAAGTGCTGGCACGTCGATTCGGTTTGCTGGGGTACGAAGCGGCAACACTGGAAGATGTAGGTCGTGAAATTGGCCTCACCCGTGAACGTGTTCGCCAGATTCAGGTTGAAGGCCTGCGCCGTTTGCGTGAAATCCTGCAAACGCAGGGGCTGAATATCGAAGCGCTGTTCCGCGAGTAAGTAAGCATCTGTCAGAAAGGCCAGTCTCAAGCGAGGCTGGCCTTTTCTGTGCACAATAAAAGGTCCGATGCCCATCGGACCTTTTTATTAAGGTCAAATTACCGCCCATACGCACCAGGTAATTAAGAATCCGGTAAAACCGAGAATGGTCGTTAACACTGTCCAGGTTTTCAGACCGTCTGCTACCGATAACCCCAGATATTTGGTCACAATCCAGAACCCTGAGTCATTAATATGTGACGCACCAAGCCCACCAAAGCAGGCTGCCAGCGTCACCAATACGCACTGAATCGGATTCAATCCCATCACCGCTTCTGAGAGTAACCCGCCGGTTGTCAGTATTGCTACGGTTGCTGACCCCTGCGATGCACGCAGCGCCAGTGAAATAATAAATGCGGCTGGTAACAGAGGCAGGTCAATCATTTGTAGCATGTTGGCAAGGGCTTTGCCGACGCCCGATTCCACCAGCACTTTGCCAAATACCCCTCCAGCACCAGTAACCAAAATCACTACCGCCGCAGTAGGAAGCGCTGAGCCCATAATGTCGCTGGTGTGTTGTAAGCTCCAGCCGCGACGTAAAGCCAATAACCAGAATGCCAGCACCAGCGCAATCATTAGAGCTACCATTGGTGAGCCGATCAGCTGTAGCGTACCAAGCAGGGGATGCGAAGGCGGCATCAGTGTTGCGGAAACCGTACCCGCCATGATAATCGCGATAGGAATAACAATTAGCGAGGTGACCAGCGCGACGCCCGGTGGATTTATTTTATCGCTTAATTTTGTCGCGCCTTCCTCACTGGCCGGAGCCAGTTGCATCTGTTCCAGTACTTCTACTGACATCGCATATTGGCGCTTATTGATTATTTTCGCTGCAAAGTAGCCAACAACCCCTACGGGAATAGAAATCGCAATACCGATGATGGTTAGCCAGCCGATGTCTGCGTGGAGTAACCCCGCTGCGGCGACAGGGCCTGGATGCGGCGGTACCGCCACGTGAACAGTGAGCATGATCCCAGCGACAGGCAGGCCAAATTTGAGTGGCGATATTTTGGCAACCTTGGCAAAACCGTAAATGATTGGCGCAAGAATAATAAAGCCGACATCAAAGAAGACGGGAATACCGAGGAAGAACGCTGCCAGAGTCAGCGCAGCGATAGTTCGTTTGTCACCTAACTTGCGACTGAAATAATTAGCCAGTGACTCTGCACCACCAGAGTGTTCGATCATACGCCCCAGCATAGCGCCCAGACCAATAATAATAGTGACGGAACCAAGCACACCGCCCATCCCGGCGATCATCACTTTACCCACTTCGCCCGCCGGTATACCCGCCGCAAGTGCGACTAACAGGCTGACGAGGAGCAGAGCAACGAATGGTTGTACCTTTGCCTTGATGACCAGCAGCAACAGCATGATTACGCCAGTTAACGCAATGCATAACAATGTAATTGTGGACATGGGAAACCCTGTCTGAAAGTTATAGTTAACCTACCCCATCCGTAGATGGGGGGATGTATGGGTACGTTGTAATTAGGGATTTAACGAATTAGCGCCAGGCGTCAAACCAGCCAAGCCCTTCTTCGGTGAGGCCACGAGGTTTATATTCACAACCGATCCAGCCCTGATATCCCACCTCATCGAACAGGCGGAACAGCCACGGATAGTTGATTTCTCCATCGTCCGGTTCATGTCGATCAGGTAGTCCGGCAATTTGTACGTGCGCATATTTCCCGGCGTAGTCGCGGATTAAATGCGTCAGGTTGCCATCTACTTTTTGCGCATGAAAAGTATCTAGTTGAATAAACACGTTATCTCGCGCAACTTCTTCAACAATAGCCAGTGCCTGATACTGGCTGGAGAAGAGATAATGAGGCTTAACGCCGGGGCTGAGTGCTTCAACTAATATTCGCTTGCCGTGTGGCGCAAAGCGGTCGGCAGCGTAGCGGAGATTATCGATAAATACTGCCCGGTACCGTTCAGCATCTTCGCCAGCGGGCACGACGCCTGCCATCACATGGACTTGTTCACAATTGAGCGCCAATGCATATTCCAGTGCCAGGTCGATGTCTGCGTGTGCTTCGTGCTCACGTCCGGGAAGGGCGGATAATCCCCATTCCCCCGCATTAATATCTCCGGGAGCGGTATTGAACAGCGCCAGTGTCAGATGGTTTTGCTCCAGTTGCTTTTGGATTTGCAGGGTGGAGTAGTCATAGGGAAACAGAAATTCCACAGCATCGAACCCGGCTTTTCGCGCTGCGGCGAAGCGTTCAATAAAAGGCACTTCGGTGAACATCATGGATAAATTAGCTGCAAAACGAGGCATTGCATTAACTCCTTAATTCCGCAATTTCACCTGCGGTCAGATAACGGATCGGGCGGTCACCGAGAATAAAAATCAGCTTTGCCGTTTCCTCCAGCTCTTCCATATTGTTGGCGGCTTCTTGCAGGCTTTCACCGCAAACCACTGGGCCATGATTTGCCAGTAAAAAAGCCTGATTGTCTGCTGCCAGTTCCGCCAGATCCTGTGCGATGCGTTTATCGCCCGGTCGGTAATAAGGCACCAGCGGGACATTTCCCATCCGCATCACCACGTATGGTGTGAACGGACGAATAACGTTGCTGCTGTCCAGCCCTTGCAGGCAGGAAAGCGCCGTCGACCATGTGCTGTGCAAATGCACCACCGCTTTACAACGCGGATTGTTGCGATACAGCGCCAGATGAAAGAGCACCTCTTTCGAGGGTTTGTCACCACTTAACCATTCGCCATCCGCGGCGACTTTGGAAAGCCGCTGCGGATCGAGATTGCCCAGGCATGAACCTGTCGGTGTCGCCAGTAAATTCCCGTCAGGTAAAAGCAGCGACAGATTGCCAGCCGAACCGGTTGCATAGCCGCGCTGAAAGAATGAACTGGCAATCCGCGTCATCTCCTCTCGCAAAGACTGCTCTACTTTTGCGAAATCGCTCATGATAAAAACTCTCTTTGGGCTCGTGAAAAAAAGGCGTCATCACCGAAGTTGCCAGATTTAAGGGCGAGTGAGACAGGCTTATCCAGTGCGTTTACCCACGGCACGCCGGGGGAAATGGTTGGGCCAATATGAAACCCTTTTATTCCCAGGCTCTGTGTGACTACGCCGGAGGTCTCACCGCCTGCGACAATAAAGCGTGTCACGCCTTCCGCTGCTAACCGCGCCGCTAGTTGAGAAAACAGTGTTTCTACTGCCTGACTGGCTTTTTGTGCACCGTATTGCTGTTGAATTGCTGCCAATGCGTCAGTGCTGGCGGTGGCAAAAACCAGTGGAGCAAGTACACTTTCCTGGCCCAGAACCCACTCTGCCAGTTCGTGTGCATAAGCGGCCAGAGTTTCAATTGAGAGGCAGCGTGCCACATCAACTTCACGGGCTGGTGCAATTTGACGGTAATGTGCTACCTGGCGGTTGGTCATTTGAGAGCATGAACCGGAGAGCACTACGCCGCGCCCAGCGAGCGGACGCCCTGCTTTGCGAGCCTGGTTACCGTTTTCTTGCGCCCACTGCCGGGCCAGGCCAATCGCCAGACCAGAACCGCCCGTTACCAGTGGGGCATCGCGCAAGGCTTCTCCCTGAATTTCCAGATGGTGTTCGGTCAGCGCATCAAGCACCGCGTAGCGGTAGCCCTCTTGCTGTAAGCGAGCCAGCTCTTGACGAACGGCATCCACACCTTGTTCGAAAACATGTGCCGAAACGACGCCGCAGCGCCCTGTGGATTGCGCTTCAACCAGACGGGGAAGATAGCTGTCGGTCATGGGATTTACCGGGTGATGGCGCATCCCGGATTCGGCCAGCAGTTGATTCATTACGAACAAATACCCCTGATAAACCGTACGTCCGTTGACCGGCAGGGCCGGAGAGAAGACCGTAAACGGCGTGTCGAGAGCATCCATTAAGGCATCGGTAACCGGGCCAATATTACCTTTCGCCGTACTGTCGAAAGTAGAGCAGTATTTGAAATAGATCTGTTTGCAACCTTGCTGTTGCAACCAGCTCAGAGCCGCCAGCGATTGCTGTGTGGCTTCAACCACTGGACAGGAGCGCGTTTTCAGGCTGATCACCAGTGCGTCGATTGCTTCCGGCATTTTACCTGTTGGAACACCGTTAATTTGTACCGTTGGTAGACCGTTTTCCACCAGAAAACTGGCGATATCCGTCGCGCCGGTAAAATCATCGGCGATAACGCCAATCTTGATCATGATTTCGCTCCCGGTAGAGTGATGCCAGAGAAAATCTTGATAACTGCGCTATCGTCTTCTTTCCCGTAACCCGCGTTACTGGCGCTGGTGAACATATTCAATGCTGTTGAGGCCAATGGCAGCGGGAAGTGCAGGGCTTTGGCTGTATCGGCAACCAGACCAAGATCCTTAACAAAAATATCGACGGCTGAATGCGGGGTGTAATCGCCATCCACCACATGACGCATCCGGTTTTCGAACATCCAGGAATTTCCGGCGGCATTGGTCACGACGTCATACATCACATCCAGCGGGATCCCCGCACGGGCTGCAAGTGCCATCGCTTCGGCTCCGGCAGCAATATGTACGCCCGCTAACAACTGGTGAATAATTTTTACGGTCGAACCTAGTCCCGGTTCTGCACCTATGCGATAAACTTTTCCGGCAACGGCTTCCAGCACGGGTGCCAGTCGTTCAAAGGCAATATCGCTACCGGAGGCCATGATAGTCATTTCACCGTTAGCGGCTTTTACTGCACCACCAGAAACTGGCGCATCCAGCATTTCCAGATCGAATCCAGCCAGAGCGGTAGCAATTTCTTGCGCATCAGCACTAGCGATAGTGGAAGAAACCATTACTGCCGTACCGGGTTTCAGATGTTGTGCAACGCCTGTTTCACCAAACAGCACCTGTTTAACCTGGGCCGCATTGACCACCAGCACCAGCAGTGCGTCCAGTTTTTCGGCAAACGTCGCGGCGTTATCAGAAACCCCGCAAGCACCTGCCTCTTTCAACGTAGCGCAGGCATTGCTGTTCAGGTCTGCGCCCCAGGTAGAAAGACCTGCGCGGACACATGACAGTGCTGCTCCCATTCCCATTGACCCTAAGCCAACGATACCGACATGAAACTCAGATCCCGTTTTCATCTGCTCTCCTTGTTAATTTAAGTGATATTTTGTTTGATATTGTGAATATAAGCGCTGGAAGATAACGATATGGTGATCTGATTCACATAAATTAACATTGTGTGTTATTTTATGTGAACTAAGCGTTAGTTGCGCCGCGCACGTTTCGCAGGCAAATAGCGTAGAATGTCAGCAGGACAAAGGAAGGAGCAAAAGTTGATACCCGTAGAGCGTCGCCAAATCATCCTTGAGATGGTAGCTGAAAAAGGCATTGTCAGTATTGCTGAACTAACGGACAGAATGAATGTGTCACATATGACCATTCGTCGGGATTTACAAAAACTGGAGCAGCAGGGAGCCGTTGTGCTGGTGTCCGGAGGCGTCCAGTCTCCGGGACGCGTGGCGCATGAACCTTCTCATCAGGTAAAAACTGCGCTGGCAATGACGCAAAAAGCGGCTATTGGCAAGCTGGCGGCAAGTCTTGTTCAGCCGGGAAGTTGTATCTATCTGGATGCGGGAACGACCACGTTAGCGATAGCACAGCATCTGATTCACATGGAGTCACTGACTGTGGTCACAAACGATTTCGTTATTGCGGACTACTTGCTCGACAACAGTAATTGCACAATTATTCACACTGGCGGTGCAGTGTGTCGGGAAAACCGTTCCTGTGTCGGGGAAGCCGCTGCGACCATGCTGCGCAGCCTGATGATTGATCAGGCTTTTATTTCTGCATCGTCATGGAGTGTGCGGGGGATTTCTACGCCAGCGGAAGATAAAGTCACGGTGAAACGGGCGATTGCCAGTGCCAGCCGCCAGCGAGTTTTGGTCTGTGATGCGACGAAATATGGTCAGGTGGCGACATGGCTGGCGTTACCATTAAGCGAGTTTGATCAGATTATTACAGACGACGGTTTGCCGGAGAGTGCCAGTCGCGCGCTGGTGAAGCAGGATCTCTCTTTGCTGGTAGCGAAAAATGAATAATGGCCTGCAATAACACCGGGTTACTCATGCTTCACAGAAGAAGCATGAGACTACTTTATTTTATAAAATGACAGCCGCCCGCTGTTCGGCGATCCGGTATCAATATAAATCTGGTTAGCGAACGTCTGAATGTTATCAAACATCATATGTCCAAATATAAAATAATCAGCGCCGTTTATTTGTTGTAACTCGCCATTAAGCGATTTCTGCACACGATCAACAGGCCAGAGTAATTCGCTCTCCGCTATTTCTTTACCAAAGAGATATTCACTCCCCGGATAATCTGCATGTGCGATGGCATATTTTATGTTGTCGTTAGTGATTTCAATAATATGTGGAAGGTGATGGAATTTCAGCAACAGATCTATTGCCTCTTGTTGCTCTGAATCATTTAAATCGAAAAACCAGTCACCACCGCTGGCAAGCCACATATTGCCATCGCCAGTTTCGAATGCCTCAAGCGCCATCGCTTCGTGGTTGCCTTTAACCGACGTAAACCAGGGTTGGTTTAGCAGGCGCAGGACGTCAAGACTCTCCGGTCCACGATCAATATTATCGCCGACAGAAATAAGTAAGTCGATTTCGGGGAAAAAAGAGAGTTGATGTAAGCGGGATTGTAATAACTGATATTCACCATGAATATCACCAACGACCCATATATGGCGATAGTGATGGGCATTGATTTTTTGATAGCGTGTAGATGGCATGGTTTTACCCTGTAAAATAAGCTTTCCTATTATACAGGGTGTTTTTATTTTATTCGTCAGTTGTCGTTAATATTCCCGATAGCAAAAGACTATCGGGAATTGTTATTACACCAGGCTCTTCAAGCGATAAATCCACTCCAGCGCCTGACGCGGGGTGAGTGAATCCGGATCAAGATTTTCCAGAGCTTCGATCGCAGGCGAAGTTTCTTCTGGTACTGACAGCAAAGACATTTGCGTACCATCCACTTGCGTAGCGGCGGCGTTCGGCGAAATGCTTTCCAGCTCACGCAGCTTTTGCCGTGCGCGCTTAATAACCTCTTTTGGCACGCCTGCCAGAGCTGCAACCGCCAGGCCGTAGCTTTTGCTCGCCGCGCCATCCTGCACGCTGTGCATAAAGGCAATGGTGTCGCCGTGCTCCAGTGCATCGAGATGCACGTTAGCGACGCCTTCCATTTTCTCCGGTAACTGGGTCAGCTCGAAATAGTGGGTAGCAAATAACGTCAATGCCTTAATCTTATTCGCCAGATTTTCCGCGCACGCCCACGCCAGCGACAGACCATCGTAGGTGGACGTTCCACGCCCGATCTCATCCATTAACACCAGACTGTATTCGGTGGCGTTATGTAAAATATTGGCGGTTTCAGTCATCTCCACCATAAAGGTTGAGCGCCCGGACGCCAGGTCATCTGCCGCGCCTACGCGGGTAAAGATGCGATCGATAGGTCCAATCTCGACTTTTTGTGCCGGTACATAGCTGCCGATGTAGGCCATCAGCGCAATCAGTGCGGTCTGGCGCATATAGGTACTTTTACCGCCCATGTTCGGACCGGTGATGATCAACATGCGGCGCTGCGGCGACAGATTCAGCGGGTTGGCGATAAATGGCTCATTCAGTACTTGTTCAACTACCGGATGGCGACCTTCGGTAATGCGAATGCCCGGTTTATCAATGAAGGTCGGGCAGGTGTAGTTCAGGGTATAGGCCCGTTCCGCCAGGTTAACCAGCACGTCGAGTTCCGCCAGCGCGCTCGCGCTCTGTTGCAACGCTTCCAGATGCGGCAACAGCAGGTCGAACAGCTCTTCATAAAGCTGTTTTTCCAGTGCCAGTGCTTTGCCTTTTGAGGTGAGAACTTTATCTTCGTACTCTTTTAGCTCTGGAATGATGTAGCGCTCGGCGTTTTTCAGCGTCTGGCGACGCATGTAGTTGATGGGTGCCAGATGGCTTTGCCCACGGCTGATTTGAATGTAGTAGCCGTGCACCGCATTAAAGCCAACTTTCAGCGTGTCCAGGCCGGTACGTTCACGCTCGCGGACTTCCAGACGCTCCAGATAATCGGTCGCGCCGTCAGCCAGCGCGCGCCACTCATCCAGCTCTTCGTTATAGCCCGATGCGATAACACCACCGTCGCGTACCAGCACCGGCGGTGTGTCGATGATTGCTCGCTCCAGCAGATCGCGCAGCTCGGCAAACTCGCCCATCTTCTCACGTAGCGCCTGTACCGGTGCACTATCGACAGTTTCTAACTGCGCACGCAGCTCCGGCAGTTGCTGGAAAGCGTGGCGCATACGGGCCAGATCGCGTGGGCGAGCAGTTCGTAAAGCCAGACGTGCCAGAATACGTTCCAGGTCGCCGACCTGACGCAGTACCGGCTGTAGCCCGGCGGTGAAATCCTGCAATGCGCCAATAGTTTGCTGGCGCTCAAGCAACACGCGGGTATCGCGCACTGGCATATGCAGCCAGCGTTTCAGCATACGGCTGCCCATCGGCGTGACGGTGCAGTCGAGCACAGAAGCCAGCGTATTTTCCGCACCACCCGCCAGGTTCTGGGTGATTTCCAGATTACGACGCGTCGCGGCATCCATAATGATGCTGTCCTGCTCACGTTCCATGGTGATGGAACGAATATGCGGCAGAGTCGTACGTTGGGTATCTTTCGCATACTGCAACAGACAACCGGCAGCACAAAGTCCGCGCGGCGCGTTCTCGACGCCAAAACCGACCAGATCGCGGGTCCCAAATTGCAGATTCAACTGCTGGCGCGCGGTGTCGATTTCAAACTCCCACAGCGGGCGACGGCGCAGGCCGCGACGGCCTTCAATTAACGACATTTCAGCAAAATCTTCTGCATACAGCAGTTCCGCAGGATTAGTGCGTTGCAGTTCTGCCGCCATCGTTTCGCGGTCAGCCGGTTCGCTCAGGCGAAAACGCCCGGAACTGATATCCAGCGTCGCGTAGCCGAAACCTTTGCTGTCCTGCCAGATAGCCGCCAGCAGGTTGTCCTGACGCTCCTGCAACAGGGCTTCATCGCTGATGGTGCCTGGCGTAACGATACGCACAACTTTGCGCTCAACCGGACCTTTGCTGGTCGCCGGATCGCCAATTTGTTCGCAGATGGCAACGGACTCTCCCTGATTCACCAGTTTGGCGAGATAGTTTTCCACCGCATGGTAGGGAATCCCCGCCATCGGGATCGGCTCTCCCGCCGAAGCACCGCGTTTGGTCAGTGAAATATCCAGCAGTTGCGACGCGCGTTTTGCGTCGTCATAAAACAGTTCATAAAAATCACCCATCCGGTAAAACAGCAGGATCTCGGGATGCTGGGCTTTCAGCCTGAGATACTGCTGCATCATGGGGGTATGGCTAGAGAAGTCCTTATCAATGTCTTCATTCATATTGATTTTACTCATTTTTTAATTCTTTCAAGTGCTCATATGGCCCCAGGTAAAACCCCTTTAAACCCACATAAATCCATAAATTTGTAGCTCACTTGTAGCCCAAAGCGTGATAGATTGGTTGTACTCCTTCTTTGGGTTACAAATGGTGGTGATACTTTGAAAACAACTCTCAATCAGGCTTTTATTATCAACAAGTTAAGTATTAATGTTAAGCCTGAGCTCAGTAGCTCTGGAAAAGTCGTTTTCGAAGCCAACCCTGACCAAAAACCTTACATAGTTTTTGACGATCATCGAGATTCACCCGTTGGCTTCGGTGTGAAGGTCAGTTTGACGAAAAAAACCTATGTAATCCAGCGAAGAGTAGCCTCTTCAGATCGTAATGTCAGTGAGGGTAAGAAGCCAAGCTCTGTCTTGAAAGTAAAGGTTGGGAATGTGTCCGATTTTCCGAGTATCGATCAAGCCCGTGAGGCAGCTCGGCAGTTGGTTCAGACAATGATTGCAACAAAGAGAAATCCCAACAAGATTAAAAGGGAACTCGATCTGGCTGAATTGACCGTGAGTGAAGCTTTTGCCCAATACAGGAGTCACTTACTTGGCAGAACCAAACCTGCTAAACCAAACACTCTCAATGTGTTAGACAAAGCTGAGAATCGGTTGAAAGAATGGCAAAACCTTCGAATCAAGGATCTTACTGGTAATGAAATCCTTCGAAAGTTTGACGAGATTGCTTCAAGAGCCAGAACAGCAGCAGAACAGACTTTTAGGTGGGCCAATGTTGCTGTAAAACACGCAATCGAGATTGAAGCTGGGAATGCTCAGACCCAGCAACGACAACCTTCGTTGTCCTATAATCCTTTTTCAATTTTAAAGGTACAGAAGAAGTTCAGAACACGATCTGAGCTGGAAGATAGCTATCGTGCCAAGGGCGTACGAAATCCATTGTCCCCCAAAGATACTTTGGGACGGTTTCTAGCTGCATTACACAATAAGAGAGGTTTTAATCGTTTGGGTTGTGATTATCTGTTGCTGACCATTTTGACAGGAGCCAGGAAAGAAGAGACAGCAACACTGTGCTGGCGAGAGGCCCTGACAGAAGAGGAAGTCAGAACGACAAGCTATGTCGATCTCGAAAACCGGGTTATTCGCTTTTACGACACGAAAAATCGTAACGACCATGAGCTTCCAATCTGTGATGCTACAAAGCGAATTCTGGAAGACCGACGAGATATCGTCAACGATACCGAAATACGGGCAGATAAACGCAAATGGGTTTTTCCGGCTCGTTCATCACGAAGCAAGGTTGGACATTATTCTGACAGTAAAAGCTTGCGCGAGTATATCTGTCAGGAAGCTGGAATAATGAAGCTGGGAATGCACGATCTGCGAAGAACTTTTGGCCGTGTTGCAGAAGAACTAACTTCGTATGCAGTGGTGAAAAGATTGCTTAACCACCGTAATACCACGGACCCTACTGAAAGATATGCTGAGCCTGATAACGAGCGAGTTTTTGAGGCACTTCAACGGATTGAGCTTCATATGCTGATGACAGTACCTGAGTTGTATAATACACTTTTGGCTTCGGCGAAATATCAACCATTGCCAACAAATTAGGGGGACAGGGAATGAGTGCAATCGATACTTTAAGGGAATATGCTGAAGTATGGCGGCTATTTGGTAGTATGCCAGATGATGCAACCCTGAGTGCTGAAGTTTCGGCCCTTTACCTTGGTGTAAGTGTCAAAACATTGGCTCGTTATCGCCAGACTGGTAATGGCCCTGCTTATATCCAATACCAGGCTGAAGATAGCAAAGCAAGAAATCAACGCGTAAATTATCTGTTGGGTGATTTAAAAACCTGGCGGGATAATCATAAAGTGAACAGCACAATGGAAGCAGCACAGGTCCGTGGGTTGGCTTTTGCTTCTTTGGCTGATTTTACCAAGCCAGAGCCTTTCTGGACTATTGATAATAAAATTTATTCTCATGCCCTTACTGTATCTGACGAAGTATTCAAGGAGCTATTAAATACCTCTCGCGCAGAAGTTATTTGGATCTCTCTTGAGAAAGTGTTGTTTGAGAACTGGCATGCTTCGAGAGAGCGCCAGAAATGGAATGACGTTTTTGTTAGTGTACTAAGTGGGATGGTTAAATCATGTGAAATTGAACAAGAACGTCATATACTTAATGATATTTTATGATTAATTTCATTCCCAATATAAAATTGAATTTATATTGGGAAATAGTCATTTGCGGAAGTATAAATTGTTCAACAGCATTATTTATTATTTTAATCAAATGGAATGCCGTCTGTAGGATATCTTCTTTTGGGATTTTTAACCGGCTTTGTTTTACTCCCTGCACGATAAAAGTTAAACGAATTGGCAAAGTCTTCTGTCTCCAGTCTGGACTTTCTAAATTTGTCCATCAGATCTTCATTGAAACGACGAGGGATTCCTTTAACACACAAGTTTGAATTAAGGTATACTTGGTTATCTATGGCATCACGAATAAGTATTTTTCTCTCAAATAACTCTTTGAATGCGCGTGAGACATTTGATTTATTCAGCCCAAGATCTTTGGCTATACGTGACTGTGAAAAATCAGGGATAATATTTCCATAATCAATTACTGAGAAGAGATAAAGCACAATTCTAAACGCTGTGGGCGTCAAATCCATCCTGGCGAGTGTGGCCATATTGCCTTTGAATATCATTGAGAAATCGTCTCTGAATGACGTTTTTTTATAGCTATTTGCTTTAATCTTTATTTCTTCCAGATCTTCGGGCATAACCTCTAATGCTTCTGCAATAATGGACTTTTGTTCTTTAGTTAATACAACGCTTGTGATTGACATGATGGCTCCTTTTTTATTGTTGTGATTACATATATGGCACATTTAATTTATTTGTCAACTTGGTTGGTAGTATTATTTAATTGTATTTGCTTTGAGATTTACGGTTGTTATTTAGTGGGAGATGGTTGGTTATCAAATTTAAAACAAGGGGTGCTAAATTTCACCATCACCTGTTATGTAATTAATGATTTTTGGTTCTGAAATTAATAACGGCAGGGTTTGTTTAATTATTTGATTTTATTGGTTAATTTTCAATTGTGTTCTGCAAGATAAAAGAGTGATAAAGAAATAAGAAACCACAGTTTTGCATTAGAACGATACTCAAGGCCTTGGTGTACCTGATGAAAACACTTTTATTATTGTTTTTCTTACATAATATCACTTCTTAAGTGAAGCCTGCGCAACTGTGTGTTGCGCCATTGGGCTTCAGAACATTGCTACAGTATTTTCTGTAAGTATAAATACGCTTCGCGCACGAGTTCATAGACCTGAGGTTAACTGTCATTACAAATACGCTTCGCGCAAAAAATCAGGAGGCTGAGTTGATCGGGAAAGCGAACACAGATACATGATTTGCCCATTTGCTGAGTACGGCTCACGCCGGGACCCTTCGGAAAAACCCTTTCTGCTTCAGCGAGTGAGTGCTATGGGCACTCAGCGGCGCTGCCAGGGAAACAAAATTATGGTTTTCACCGGTTTGGTAAAAATAATTAATATTTATCGGTAGTCGGGGCGTAAGCCAGTGCGTAGCACGCTCTCAAAAATATTCCTGTGGTTTTTTTATCTGAAATATGGAAATGACTCAGATAATTGAAATATGAAATAGTAATGCAATCTGGAGGACTCAATATCTCCACAGTGAAAGCTGTTTTAAGTGAGAATAGAATAAATATTGTTTTATAAAAATATTTTTAAATTACTATTGATTTTATTTTTGAAGATGATAGTACTTAATAATAAAAACAAAAAATGGAGAAAATTATGAGTGCTATTGATGTTTTATCTCAGGAGGAAAAGTTTATACATGTTGTTGATAAATTTATAACCCATCATCACAACAGCGTTAATAACAATGTCTTTTACAAAAAACTTTATGTTCTCTTCGCCGGGTATCATTTGAAGTATTTTTATTCACGGGCGCAGTATCGCAATTCATGTTATCACGTTGATAATATTATGCAGATGTTTACAGGAGTCGTTTCAACCCTGAACACAACTCTGCTCAGGAAGCTTGCAAACAGCAATACATTGCTGCATTGCCTGAATTCACTTGTGAATTATATTTCAGGCAATCTGGACGAAGCAGAGCATATTTATGCTGATTTGCTGGCTCAGTATGAAAAGAAACGCATTGCAGGCTCTCTGGCTTATACTCCGCCAGGCTCAGTGATCAGGAAAAGACTTTGATAGCGGCAGAAGCGTGTACAAGGAATGGGATGCTGAATGGTGGAGAGAAATGGAGCTGGCGTTTCCGGCAGGTCATAATCGAGTATTAAAAAGGCAGGAGCCACCCAGTTGGCGTCCCGCCTGTCGTGATGGCTTTAAGGTGGGTTTACTTATCAACGACCTGCCAGCCGTCATCCGTTTTGACAAGGGTTACAGCAGCAGTACGCTTTTCGTTATCTACAATAGCCGTCACATTGCATTTATAACTTTTATCAGAGACTTCTACGCAGTCATGCTTTTTGACTGATTTTAATTCGCGCAGTGCGTCTTTTGGGACATCCTTGCCTGCTATAGATTTCACGAAAGCATTCGCCTGCGCAACGACCTTATTCATGGCAGTGTAAATATCCTGTTCGGAAGGTTCGCTGTTACAGCCACTCAGCAACGATGCAGCGGTAACGAGTGTGATAACGGCATAAGTTTTCATAAATAATTCCCTGGCTGTAACGTGAGTTATTGAATCAGACCTGTATTCATTCTGCTTGTATTTTCAGAGAACGACCATTTGCTGACCGTTTCTCCTTTAAATTCGATTTCCAGCGTTTTGGCCTGCGTCTGTGAGCCCCCCGTCAGCAGCCCAACAACTGGAATAAATGTGGTGGCATCAAACTGATTGTTATCCATCGAATAAGTCCATTCTTCATTTCCACTATCAAGTGTAGTCTTGGTTTCGGGCTCGCCTAATGCGGTAATTATTTCTGATTTCGTTGTTTTATTTTTGATGATTTTTGACTGCAGACTTTGTGATGTTTCGTTTTTGAGATGCTGATTGCCTGATGTCGAACAGCCAGAAATAAGTAAAGCGGAAATAAAAAACGCAGAAGTAATGAATTTTTTCATAGGTCCCTCATGTTAATTTTTTATGTTTGCTGTGGTGTGAAATTAATATCACCGTATAAAGATAACTCTGTCTGCATAGGTCTTTTTAATTATGCAGATAAGAATAATAACGCTGGCAAAAAACGTAATGACTGAGACAGGAGTACTGCCGGTCAATGAAAATACTAACCAGGCGAGAGCTAATGCCACGAATTGAAAAAGGAATGCCACACTGAGCGGACTTTCACCATAGGCCACTTTTGCATGGCAGCCTTTGCAAATCCGCACGCCGTGCGGGCTTTGTGTAAAGCAGAAGGGGCAGCTAATCGTTTTATTATCCATCATGACTCCATGGCCTGATTTAAGGTGATGTATTTTTGAACATTTTCGATGAATGACCCGCTTTAGTAAAATTGCTTGTACCGATCGATGATTGCCTTGTGATAGATTTTAGCTATCGTAATCAAGTTATCGATTTATATAAACGATCAATAATTTATTGACTATCATTGCATTATAAACTAAGGATTCTTATGGTGTGAGGTGCTGGTTATTACTAACTGATTGTTCCTGAAGGGAATGACCGGCTGTGAAAGGAATGGGTTCTAATAGGTGCAGATGAAGAATCTTGCGGAAATGATGTATTGTGGCATGCAGCAGTGACAGTCCCTTGCGCCTTAGAAGTACAACAATTTGGCTGAGTAGTAAAAGCCACGCCTTCAGGCGACGCTGGCGGGGTATCTGACGGGTTGTATTGTGCAGCTTGCTCCTGAGCTGAATGATACCCACTGTCTCCTGTTGTCTTTCCAGACGAATTTTTTCTTCAAGCTGATGGATTTTCTCCAGAATCGTTTCCCGGTTTGCAGCCTGTTCTTCAGACTCGCATGATGGCACTGGCATTGGCACTGTTAATGGCACAGGTGCAGGTACTGTTGGCTTTTGTGCTTGTTTCAGTAAAGTCAGATGTTCCGGTACGAAATCAATCAATGTTTGCAGGGAAGACCAGCCATATTTTTTACCCAATTGAGAGGCTTTAAAGCCAATACCTTGGTACTGAAATGAAAAGCCGTTCATTTTTCCCGTTGAGGCGATATTGGGTTTGCAGCTGACGTCTACCTTTTCCAGCATAGCGATAAAAGTCAGCAAATCAGGGCGGCCGGTTAACGCATTATCAATCAGGCTCTGCAGAGTGGACCTGGGGCAGGGAGTTGTCGTTCTTTCAGCCATCATCAGCTCGTTGCGGGAAGGCTTTCTTTTCTCCTGACTATGACTACTGATTGCAGATGTGGTTTGAGTGAGTTTGTGGACTTTCTCCAGCTCGCTGATAATCCGGGTACTGATAAGATTTTCATTTTTCCCAAGGTACAGCTTCCCACCGACCATGTTAATTCTGTTAGCTATTATATGGATATGCTGCCCGTCCGAATCATCGTGCATGATATAGCAGCGAAGATGGGTTTCAGTGAATCCCATCCGGGTCATATAATCGTCAGCGAATGCCGCCCATTGTCTGACTGACAGTGTTTCTCCCTTTGGCAGGCGAAGCGAATTATGCCAGACAGGTTTGACGACACCGGGGCGCAGTAGTCTTGTGCCTTCAAATTCACTGATAAGTTCAGCAGCAGTGCTTCCCGTCATGTTGCCACCGATAATATAAGGCGTGATTTTGTGGTGAGATCCTGACTTAAGGCTATAGAGAACCACACCTGCAAACTGTTTACCCCGCTTTATTTTCTGCATGCCTTTCACTGGTCTTGCTCCAGAAAGGTTGATGGAATAAGGTGATCCCTGAGAGTTTTGATTTGTCTGCGCAGGGCGAAGAGTTCTGTACGGGTCAGTTCGCTGTCAGGGCTTTTGCTGTCGAGATGATTCAGCAGGCGGTTTAAATCCTGTGAAAGGTTGCCGAGTTTAACCCATGCTTCACGATTGATTTCAGGTAATACCGGTGGGAGTTTGTTGAGGGATGCCATTCTTAGCCATTCCCCTTTTTTATAAGGGCCTCTTTTACTATCGAGAATAGATAATTCTTCTTCGTTTAACCGAACGCTGACGCAGTGAGTTCGAACTTCATTAGGTGAATATTTTGCTGTATGGAATTTACCTCTTCTTGAGCTTCTTGATAGATCTTCTTTACTTTCATTTTTATGCATATCTAACCTTTTTTAAAATGTGTTCATGATCTACAGTTAGCGCATTGGTAAAATAAGTCAAGGCAGTGTCGAAATTTATAAATAAGAGAGGTGGAGCAGATTGCTAATTAGGTAATCTGCTCTGGGTAAAAATAGGGTTCATATTAAATTCATTATGACAGTGAGGAGGGGCGGAGGTTACAATCTACGTTTTACTGGCATTAAAGAGATTGTTTGTTTCATAATTTCGCTAAGTTTCTTTCTCTCATGTTCTGCTATATATTTACAAATCTCATCATGTCGAATATGCTGTTCCAGTTGTTTTTTATCTATTTTGATGTCATTGCGGATAAACCATTTAATGGTTTCAATGTCCCCGCGTAAATCATAACCTCGCAGTACAATATGGCGAAAATGTGTGTTGCTGATATCTGTCTTCTTCTTTAGTTCACTGAAGAAAGAGCTCATTTCATTTTCATTGGCACTTAGATAAACCTGGCAGTTATCAGAGATAGTAAAGTTAAGGTTTTTCTTCTGAAGCAAATCCATTATCTGCAGACTTTCGCTGTTGAGGTAGTTGAAAATTACTGGACTGCTATCCTTCATACTAATATGACGAATGAGCATTTTGGCTTTGAAATCGCCTAATGAATAGCAAATTTCAAAAATACCGTGACCCTGTATCTCTGTGGTTTATATCGCAACCGGCCTGTACCATCAAATCAAAGATAGAGTGATTTTTTACGTAAAAAAGTATTGTTCTTCCGCATTTATCCACATTGTTGACATTAATTCCAGCATTGATCAGGGTTTTGCAACAGGATATATTATCAGCTAACGAGCATAAACAGGTTTGGCCGAGACCATTTTTGTGGTGTATATCTACGCCGGAATCAATCAATTTTTTCAATACGTGAGGATTTCGCTGGTTAAACAAAACATTGTGACCATAGTTGTCAGCATGGTTAAAATCTATTCCTGCTTTAACCAGAGTGTCAATCATTCTTGGGTTTTTACAGTAAAACAGTATATTTCTTCCAAACGAATCCAGTGTATTAATATCGGAGCCTGCATTAATGCAAGCCTGAATGTCTTTTGGAGTTTTACAAGAGAGTAATGCATTTATTGCGTTGTTATTCATAATTTTTCTCCTCTGTTAAGCGACTAATCTGATATAGTTGTCATGGTTGGTTTTATATTCCTTTATTTTTTTAATGTCTTCGTAAATTCGAGCGAGTGAAAACCATGAGATCTCTTTCAACATGTTTTTGTTGCTTACATACAAAATGTTACCACCGCGAAATGAAAAAGCATTATGGAATGTACTTTCATTCGTCGTTTTGAGAAATCGAATGAAATTTTTTATTGTCTCTTTTTTGTTCATGTTATAAGAGGTGAATGTATAGATAGAGAATACGGTTAAAATATTTCTCTTCGAGACCATATGTCTTGAGAAATAATCGAAATAAAATCTTTGCTCCTGAGTGTCACTTTTGCAGAAAAAAGAAAATTGTGGATTATATAATCTATAAAGATCTGCGTTCTTTTTTGTTTTGGCGAGATAGTTAGTCAGGCTTGGATAGTTTGTTTTATTCATTTTAGTTCTCCTTTATTTAATTAACAAAGGAAATATATATTATTAAATAAACAAAATGCAAATATATTTTTATATTTATTTAATTAAATAGATATATTTTTATTATATTTCATATAAGATGTTGTTTTTCATTGTTATTTTATTTTTATCAAAAAGTGCTGTGTTTTATTTGATTGATTTGGTTTGAGAGTAGTGATTGATATAGTATGAATTGGCGATGAGGGTGTTTTAAAAAATAAATTTATCAAAGTGCAAAGGTGCAATGTGGGGCTTTGTATTAAATTAATGATGTTAGCGCCCCTTGGCTATCTAACTAAAGGTTAAAGCCAAGGGGAGAGTGTTCAGGCAGATTCAATTCATAATCTTTTTTTTGTAATTGCTTTACAGGTAACTGGTTGAAGCGTTGTTCGTAAAACCTTTTGCTCTCTCTGTAATTTGTCCTGGAGGATTTCTTCATAAAAGTAGCGTTCTTTTAGCGATTCTATATCAACTTTTATATCATTACGTATTAACCATTTAATTAGCAGTCTTCCTGCATAGTGCGTCAGTAGATATGTACTGTTTATGTAAAACCAAACATGACTAATGTCTGTCAGTTTCTTTAGTTGTAAAATTAATTTTTTAACGTCGGCATTTGTTGGTGTGATAATGCACTTATCACTTATCTCAAATTCATTTTTTTGCTTAATAAGTAACGACAACAGCTCAATTGATTTAAATGTAATGTTCGTGAATACAATTTTTGAACTGTCTTTAAGATGAATATTACGGATAAGAAAACGAATGTAGTTATCGTTTTTAGATTCCCAGTGAGTATATTTACCAGCTATGCTGTGGTTTTCTGACTGCCAGTAATCGAATGCTGTCTGCCCGCTTAAATTTTTATGATTAATGTCGCAACCAGCCTCAATGAGTGCATCGTATACATATCCTTCAAATGGAATGAAAAGAAAGGAGTTGCCATAGCTATCTTTGGTATGGATATCTAGTCCTGCTTTTATAAGATATTTTACTAACCCTGGTGAAACATCAATATATTGAATCGCAAGGGTGCCTGACTTATTCCGGTGGTTAACATTAATACCATTGCTGACAAGAAGTTCCACTGTTTCAACATTTTGAGCATAGAATAATGCATTATTACCGTCATTATCCAAGTGGTGAATGTCAATGTCAGCGTCAATCATTGCCTGTATAGCTTCAGGTACATTACAGGTAAAAAGAGCAGTTTGACCTTTACTATTGCACATATTTATATCCATGCCAGCCTTAAGGCAACGAAGGACACCATTTTTAGACTTTACACGGAATAGGTTATTTTTATTATTTTCTCTTGATATCATTATTTATCTCCTTTTTTGTTGTTTTCAAGATATTAATGACACCAGATTTTACGGTATTCAAATTTATTTTTGTTTTATTAGGGGATATCTGATTTGGTTTGCTTAAGGTTATTCTTAACTTAATGGAACATAGGGACGTTAAGGTTATCCTATGTGATGTGGATTAACCATTTTCACAAGAATATTTATCCATATTGGAGCTGATCTGTATAAAGGAGATAATTAGAGGCTCAGATATTAATACTATAGAGAGTAATGCTATAGGATATGGAAAAGATCATGTAATATAATTGTGGTTATTAATGTTCATCTTAATTTTGGAAATTAAATGAGTAGTGTTTTTTATGAGGTTTTTTGCTGTTGATAATTCTTATTAAAATTTGAAGAGCATCCATTAAGTTATTCGTCTTGAGGATGCTCATTTAAAATTTAAGCAGCGTAGTCTTTTTCAACAGCCAGGAAGGGGTGATGCTGCCAACTTACTGATTTAGTGTATGATGGTGTTTTTGAGGGGCTCCAGTGGCTTCTGTTTATATCAGCTGTCCCTCCTGTTCAGCTACTGACGGGGTGGTGCGTAACGGTAAAAGTACTGCCGGACATCAGCGCTATCTCTGCTCTCACTGCCGTAAAACATGGCAGCTACAGTTCACTTACACCGCTTCTCAACCCGGTACGCATCAGAAAATCATTGATATGGCCATGAATGGCGTCGGATGCCGCGCCAGTGCACGCATTATGGGCGTTGGCCTCAACACGGTTTTACGTCACTTAAAAAACTCAGGCCGCAGTCGGTAACCTCGCGCATACAACCGGGCAGTGATGTGATTGTCTGCGCTGAAATGGACGAACAGTGGGGCTACGTCG
>OMAY01000285.1_pt1 | contig 31667 bp, 26 predicted proteins | sample 1673611 | NCBI WGS metagenome assembly OMAY01 (sample SAMEA103958117, study PRJEB25191) | human gut metagenome | biome: human-associated habitat [ENVO:00009003]; feature: intestine environment [ENVO:2100002]; material: feces | place: Germany | collected 2013/2015
CGGTATCTGGAACCTGAACACTCGCCACTCCTTCGACTGTTTCAGCAGTTTCTTCCTGGAACCCGGTATCGGTATCGACAATATCTTCAACAAGAGGGATATGAGACCTCTGACGAAGAACTTCACCCTGTACTCACCGGGACGTATGTTGGTGGTGAGTCTGACTTTAAAACTAAAGAATTAACGCATAACAACTTATTATTGATATGAAGCATCTTTTCATCACTCTTTGTTTACTGAGTGTGGCTCTCTTCTCCTCTGCACAGGGGGAGAAGACCGCCCTTCTCATTACCCATTACGGAAGTTCGGATCCTGATACGCGTACACTGACGCTCGATGTAATCACCCGTGAGGCAAAAGAAACTTTTCCGCAGTTTGAAGTGCGCGAAGCGTATATCTCTCCCATCGTTCGGCGCAGGCTGGAGAAGCAAGGCGTTCATAAAGACAGTCCGGTAGACGCACTGCTGAAACTCAGAAGCGAAGGATATTCGCGCGTACTGATACAGAGTACAACACTGATTGAAGGAAGTGAAATGACTTCCGTCCGCCGCGATGCGGAGAGCGTGAAACCCTTCTTTAAAGAAATAAAGGTGGGTAACCCATTGCTTTATACAGTGGAAGATTGCGAAAAGGTTATCGAAATTCTGACACAGGAACAGCCCGGAAAGAAAGAGGACGTCATCTATGTGGGACACGGCAATCAATTGCCAAGTACCGCCACTTACGCCATGCTGGACTATATGATGAAAGCCCACGGACTGAAAAACTTCCACGTCAGCACCATCGAGGGTTATCCTACACTGGACGCTACACTGGCACAGTTGAAGGAGACACGCCCGAAACAAGTGACACTGATACCGTTGTTGCTGGTATGCGGTAATCATACAAAAGAAGACATCGTCGGAGTATGGAAACCGGAAATGGAAAAAGCAGGTTATCAGGCCAATGTCCGCATGCAGGGACTGGGCGAACAACCCGCTATCCGGAAGTTATATATGGAACACATTGAGGCGTTGCTGAAATAGCTACACCCTTTCCCTCTTATGGCTACACCTTTTGCCCCGGATGGCTACACCATTCCAGGCAAAGGGTGTAGCCCTTTTTACACCCTTTTATACCCGAAATTTAGAGAATAGAATGTATCTTTGCATGATAGAAATATAAGCGATATGAAACAGCCAAAGATAATAGTTGCCGGCATCGGACCGGGCAGCGAACAAGACATAACGCCTGCGGTTCTGGAGGCGGTTCGCGAAGCGGATGTAGTAGTGGGATATAAATATTATTTCCGTTTTATCCAGCCTTATCTCCACCCTGAAACAGAATGTATAGATACGGGCATGAAGCGGGAACGCACTCGTGCGGAACAGGCATTTGAATTGGCGGAACAGGGAAAAACGGTTTGTGTCATCAGTTCCGGTGACGCGGGAATTTATGGAATGACTCCGCTGATTTACGAGATGAAGCGGGAACGGAACAGCAACGTCGAAGTAATTGCCTTGCCGGGTATCAGTGCTTTTCAGAAAGCGGCTTCACTGCTGGGTGCTCCTGTGGGACATGATTTCTGTGTGATTTCCCTCTCCGACTTGATGACACCGTGGGAACGGATCGAGCGTCGCATCCGTGCGGCAGCCATGGCTGATTTCGTAACGGCTGTATACAATCCGAAAAGCGAAGGGCGGTATTGGCAACTCTATCGATTGAAAGAGCTGTTTCTCGCAGAAGGACGCGCTCCGGAGACTCCGGTAGGTTATGTACGCCAGGCCGGACGGGATGAACAGGAAGTGCATCTGACGACACTCGCCGATTTCAATCCCGAAGAAGTGGACATGTTTACAGTCATCCTGATCGGTAACTCGCAATCTTATGTGTGGAACGGTAAGTTCATTACTCCCCGGGGATATTATAACCGTCCGGATAAGGATGAACAACCGACTAAGGGGATAGGTCAGGACATCATGATACAAAGTTTCCGGACCATTGAGTCGGAACTAAAGAATAAGAATATTCCTCTGGATCATAAATGGGCTTTGCTGCACGCCATCCATACCACGGCTGATTTTGAAATGGAAAAGCTGTTGCATACGGACAAAGGTGCTGTGGAAAAGCTTTATCAGAAAATAGCGGACGGTCGGTTGAAAACGATTGTTACGGATGTGACGATGGCTGCCAGTGGTATCCGCAAAGGAGCTTTACAACGGCTGGGGGTAGAAGTGAAATGTTATCTTTCCGATGAACGGGTAGCGGCAATGGCAGCGGAAAAAGGAATCACCCGTACACAAGCCGGTATACGTCTGGCGGTGGAGGAACATCCGGATGCCTTGTTCGTATTCGGTAATGCGCCGACGGCCTTGATGGAACTTTGTGATCTGGTACGTAAAGGAAAGGCTGTACCAAGCGGTATTATTGCCGCGCCTGTGGGCTTTGTACATGTACAGGAATCCAAACACATGGTGAAGCCGTTCATGGAAATACCCAAACTGATAGTGGAAGGACGAAAAGGAGGAAGTAATTTGGCTGCAACGCTGGTGAATGCAATCTTGTGCTACAATGATGCGGAACAGTTAAGGCCGGGACGGGATGTTTAAATAGATACGCTATGATACGAAACTTTATCATCATAGGCATGGACGACAACCGGGAACCTTTCTTCCCGCCCGAAGTGCTGCGGCATATCCGGGAAGGAAAAGTTTTCTCCGGCGGCTTGCGGCATCGGGAGATTGTAGAGAAGTTACTTCCGGAAGGTGCGGAATGGATTTCCATAACAGTTCCACTGGATAACGTCTTTGCCCAATACGAAAACATTTTTGCAGACTTTGAGAAGAAGACTTCCGATGCATCGATTGTCGTATTTGCATCCGGAGATCCTCTGTTTTTCGGCTTCGCCAATACGGTAAAACGAAAACTGCCCGATGCAAAGATATGCCTCTACCCGGCTTTCAATTCCCTGCAAACATTAGCGCACAGACTGGTGATGCCCTACGACGATATGCGTACCGTCTCCCTGACAGGACGTCCGTGGCAGGAACTAGACAAAGCACTCATAGAACGTGCCCACAAAATAGGTGTACTGACAGATCGGGAGCATACCCCTGCCACTATCGCCGCGCGAATGTTGGAATACGGATACAACTCCTACACCATGTACGTAGGCGAGCACCTCGGCAATCCCGAACGCGAGCGCATTCGCCGGATGAGTCTTGAAGAAGCTGAAAAAGAGACATTTGAGCACCCGAATAACTTGCTGCTCTGCTACGACACCCGTAGGCGGTCAGCTACGACACCCGTAGACGATCAGCTACGGCACCCGTATACGGTCAGCTACGACACCCATAGCAAGGAAGCTCTCCTCCCTATAGATAGTCAGCCCTCCATAACTGAACAACCCCGCCCCTTCGGTCTTCCCGACGAACAATTTGCCCACTTGGACGGACGTGCCCGCATGATTACCAAAGCTCCGATCCGACTCCTTACCTTGCAGGCATTGGAACTGAATCGCCGCCGTGTCTTTTGGGACATAGGTTTCTGCACAGGCTCTGTCTCCATCGAAGCCCGCCTGCAATTCCCGCATCTTACGGTTGTTTCGTTCGAGATACGTCCCGAAGGAGAAGAACTGATGCGCATCAACTCCCGACGTTTCGGTGCGCCGGGAATCACAACCTTAATCGGAGATTTCCTGCAAACTGATCTGGAAGCTCTCCCCCGCCCCGACGCTGTCTTTATCGGCGGACATGGCGGAAAATTAGAAGATATACTGGTACGTCTGAAAGAAGTATTGCAGCCCGGCGGTTGCATCGTCTTCAACTCCGTATCCTCCAATAGCAGGGAATTGTTCCACAAAGGAGCAGAAAACGCAGGAATGTCTCTGCAACCCTCCCTGCACATCGCACTCAATGATTATAACCCGATAGAAATAATGAAAGTAACCTTATGAATAAGAATAATGAGAGCCACCCTATGAAGGTAGCTATTATACTGATTTCCGAAAGCAGTCTGCCCATCGCGCGAACGCTGAGTAACGAGTTTCCCGATTCCGAAATAATCACCACGACTCCTGCACCCGACTGCACATACGTTTCTTTTTACGAAGAATTTATGGCTCTGTCTTTCCATCGCTACGATGCCTTTATTTTCATAGGTGCCATGGGCATCTGCGTCCGCACCATCGCCCCGCATGTGAAAGATAAACATACAGATCCCGCCGTGATCTGTGTAGACAGCACTGGCCGCTATGCCGTTTCCGTCCTCTCGGGACACATCGGAAAGGCCAACGAAATGACAGAAAACATCGCCCATATTCTCGGCGCTGAACCTGTTATCACCACCCAAAGCGACCGCACCGGCCTCTGGGCACTGGACACCCTGGGTGATAAATTTGACTGGGCTGCCATCCCCGGTGAGACGGAATTTGGTATGATGAATAACATCATCAGCCTTTTTGTGAAGAAAGTTCCCACCGCCCTCTTCCTTGAAGTGCGTGATCAGGGAACGGAATATCTGGAAAAGACCTGCCCGCCACACGTGGATATACATTACGGCTTATTCCGGGATGTAGACCTCAGCCGTTACCAGCTGGTTATACTCGTCACTCCTTTCCTGCACAATACGCATGACACCCCTGCACTCTTTTATGTGCCCAAGGTATTGCATGTCGGCGTAGGTCTGGCACATCAGGCAGGTCCCGTGCATGACATCGTTGAAAACATCCTTGGTACGATGATTAACAGTACCTTCATGCCCCGTGCCGTAAAATACATCGCCACCATTAATGAGAAACGCAACGAACCGGTCATTAAGGAGCTGGAACGTGCCTATCAGATACGCTATTACAGTGCGGAGGAACTGAAAGAAATCTCCGTCCCCAACCCCAGTCCGGTGGTAGAGAAGCATATGGGTACGCCCAGCGTTTCCGAAGCCGCCGCCTTTCTTTCCGCGAACGGTGGTAAACTTCTGTTGGACAAGCAAAAAGGCGGAAACTACACCATGGCCATAGCCATCGAAGAAGGAGTACTCCGTTACTACGGACATATCGAAATCGTCGGCGCAGGTCCGGGTGATCCCGATCTCATCTCCGTGCGTGGAAGGCAAATGCTGGAGAAGGCAGATCTCATCCTCTACGCCGGCAGTCTCGTTCCCCGCGAACTTACATTCTGTGCCAAACCGGGTGCTACGGTACGCAGTTCGGCTTCCATGGACTTGGAAGAACAGTTTGCACTGATGAAGAAATTCTATGATGAAGGTAAATTCATCGTCCGCCTGCATACGGGCGATCCCTGCATCTACGGTGCCATTCAGGAACAGATGAACTATTTCGACCAGCATCACATGAGTTATCACATCACCCCGGGTATTTCTTCCTTCCAGGCTGCTGCCGCTGCGTTGAAGTCTCAGTTTACCATTCCTGAGAAAGTGCAGAGCATCATCCTTACCCGCGGTGAAGGACGTACCCCCATGCCGGAACGCGAACAACTCCACCTGCTGGCACGCTCACAAAGCACCATGTGTATCTTCCTCAGCGCCGGCATTGCCGAACAGGTGCAGGAAGAGCTCTTACAGGAATATCCCGAAACCACTCCCGTTGCCGTTTGCTACCACCTTACCTGGAAAGACGAACGCATCTATCGCGGAGAGTTGAAGGACCTTGCCAAGATTGTGAAAGAGAACAACCTGACGCTCACCACTATGATTGTTGTAGGTGAAGCCATCGACAATCGCGAAGGCCTTTCCCGACTCTACGCCCATGAGTTCAAACATCTCTTCCGTAGATAAAAAGGGAGTGATATCACATTTTGTTCAATTAACAACTAAAAACAATGATATTAATATTAGGCGGAACCACCGAAGGACGCATCGCTGCCCGTACCCTTGAAGAATCTGGAAAACCATTCTACTACTCTACTAAAGGAGACGAGCAGGAAGTAACTATGCACCACGGTATCCGCCTGCAAGGCACCATGGACGAACTGGACCTGGAACACTGTTGCCGGGAACATAACATTCAATTACTGGTAGACGCCGCCCACCCCTTTGCCATACAACTGCACCAGACCGTAGAGAAAGTAGCCCATACCCTGAACCTGCTTGTCATCCGATTCGAACGTATTTACCCGCCACGCGATGAAGAACACATCACCTGGTGCGATGATTTTGAAGATGCCATCCGGCAAATCAGGAAAGAAGATATCTTCACCCTCCTGGCACTGACAGGCGTACAAAGCATTGCCAAGCTAAAGCCCCTCTGGCAGGAAAGTACCTGTTGCTACTTCCGTATCCTTAACCGTGAGAGCTCCCGCCGCCTGGCCGAACGTGAAGGTTTTCCCGAAAAATATCTGCATTACTACCATGCAGGCGAAGACGAACGCATCCTGTTACAGCAACTTCACCCCGAAGCCATATTGATAAAGGAAAGCGGACTTTCCGGAGGATTCAATGAAAAAGTGGAAGCTGCCCTTCAAGAAGGTATCCGCATTTTTGCAATCCGTCGTCCGCCAATGCCCGGAAGTTTTATGATAGTGAACGGTGAGCATGGTTTGCGCCGGATGATTGAAAAACATTTTCCAGATTTTTATCCTTTGCGTAGTGGTCTGACTACGGGTACTTGTGCTGCAACCTGGGATATTTTCAACGTTCAACGCCAGCCCCGACCCGCAGAATTCCCTGTTATTCTCCCTAACGGAGAAACCATTTATGTTCCCGTCGAAGAGCAAGAACTCTACCCGCATCCCAGCTATGTGAACGATGACTGGATGCTGGAAGCAGATGCCACTGTCATCAAAGATGCAGGTGATGACCCCGATGTAACCAATGGCATGCAGATCAAGGCCAATGTTGCCGTACCTTTCCGCTTTGACGATCCAACACCCGCAGAACTTGGAGCTGATGATTATACCGTTATCGTCTGTGGAGGCGAAGGTGTAGGCATTGTTACCCTATCGGGTTTAGGACTGGAAGTGGGAGGACCTGCCATCAACGTTACTCCCCGTAAAATGATTGAAAACAATGTAAAGGCATGCCTTCAACGACTTGGCATTTCCAAACAGCCCAATCCTTTTGCCGTCACTATTTCCGTGCCGGGTGGCGAAGAGATAGCCCGGCGGACTTTCAATCCCCGTCTGGGTATAGAAGGCGGTATTTCTATCATCGGAACTTCGGGTATCGTGAAACCTTTCTCTTCCGAAGCATTTGTAGATTCCATCCGCAAATCCATGGAAGTAGGTCGGGCAACAGGAAGCCCGCGTATCGTCCTTAATTCCGGTGCAAAGAGTGAAAAGTATGTCCAAGGATACTATCCCGAACTGCCTGCACAGGCATTTATTCATTACGGAAACTTCATTGGAGATACGATAAAGATTGCCGCAGATTTGGAAATCAAAGCGGTGACTTTGGGTATCATGATAGGAAAAGCCGTGAAGCTGGCAGAAGGCAATCTGGATACGCACAGCAAACAGGTGACGATGAATAAGGATTTCCTACGTGAAGTGGCCCTTTCTGCCGGATGCAGCGGAGAAACACTTGCTGTTATCGAAAAGATAACATTAGCCCGTGAGTTATGGACATTGCTCTCTGCTGAAGATTTGCAAGCTTTTTGCTCCCGTTTGCTCGAACTGTGCCATCAATATTGTGACCCGTTGCTACCGGAAGGAGAACTGACGATTCTGCTCATTAGCGAAGAAGGGAAAATAATTACATAGAATAAAAAACAAGTTTTACATGTAGCCTGTCAGACTGAAAGCCCTACGCTATATAATGAAAGCCCTTCAGGCTATATGCGAAACTTAAATTAAAAACCTCAAATATGAAACACCCTCAAATAATCCTCGTCACCGGCGCTTCTTCCGGTTTTGGAAGAGTCATTGCTACGCAGTTGGCTGCACAAGGACATATCGTTTATGGCTCCAGTCGGAAAGCAGTATCCGATAATCCCGGCTTCAAAATGTTGCAATTAGATATTACTGATCCTGCATCAGTATCCAATGCCATATCGACAATTCTGAAAGAGCAAGGTAGCATTGATGTACTTGTCAACAATGCCGGGATGGGTATCAGCGGAGCTATCGAACTCACTACCGAGGAAGAGATACAACGTCAGATGAATACGAATTTCACGGGTGCTGTCCGTATGTGTGCAGCAGTACTGCCTTTCATGCGCGAAGCCGGACACGGACGAATCATAAATATCAGTTCCATCGCAGGCGTCCTTGCCGTTCCCTTTCAGGCTTTCTACAGTGCATCCAAGTTTGCGATTGAAGGGTATAGTGAAGCGCTTTACCAGGAAGTAAAACCGCTGGGTATACAAGTTTGCGTAGTCGAACCGGGAGATTTCCAGACTGGTTTCACAGCCCAACGGCAAGTGAGCCAGACCACTCTCTCCCATCCACAATACGAAGAGAGTTTTGCAAAAGCCATGCGAAACGTAGAGCAATCTGAAAACAATGGTTGCCGACCGGAAAAGTTAGGTAAAGCAATCTGCAAACTGGTAAATAACCGCCGCCCTGCTTTCCGCACAAAGGTCGGTCCATGGGAACAAGTATTCTTTGCACGCATCAAGCCTATGCTGCCGTTTAGTCTGGTAGATTGGCTGATCAGGAAATTCTATTAGTTAGCTGTGTAACCCATCCCCTTTGGGCAAAACTTTATAGAATAACATTTTGTGTGTTCTTTCCAAAACACTACCTTTGTGGCATACCCATTCAAAAAGGAGGATGTATGACAACTTTTGAATTAAAACGTAGTATTTTGCAAGATATCAACGCATTGATGGATGATGAAGCGGCGATGCGCCGTATAAGTCGTTATATACGTCGTTTGCGTAATTCTACATCAACAAAAGATGTAGCACATGAAGACATGATTCCGTATACAATGAATGAATTACATGAGCGAATTGATAAAGCAGAAAAAGCGATCATCGAAGGAAATGTAATTGATTCTGAAACAGAAGACGCCGAATTAGCAGACTTCATGCGCACACTATGAAAATAAAGACTTATCCTGAAGCTACTCAGGAGCTACGCAAGATTGCTGCTTTTTGTAAACAGCAATGGGGCATTGAGATTGCACACAGATTGATTGAAACCTATCAGAGAAACAAAAAACGTCTTTCTTCCAATCCTTATATGGCTCCAATAGAGCCTTTATTAGCAAATCGGGAGTATGTTTACCGAGGATTAGTCATTCATAAATATTGTAAGGTAATATATCGCATAGATGAAACTGCGGGCATAATTTATATCGTAGATGTATGGGATACCCGTCGTGAGCCCCACAAAATATAGCGCAGCCACTCGTAGCCCGTAGCTTGTAGCTCGTAGCTTATAATATTCCCCCAACAGGAATTGTATGTAATCATATAATTTATATCTTTGCGAACAAATAAACATCAACCCCTTACAAGGTTCAAGTAATGAAACAGACTATTCTCACTATTTTCTTTGCAATCATAGCATTGGGAGCAAATGCCCAATCTCCTATCTCCTTTCAGGTAAAAGCCGGAGTCGGTACCTCCAACTTCTATGGAGAAAATGTAGAAAGTGACACACGCATCGCCTACAAAGTAGGTGTCGGCATGAACTATGAGCTCAACCGCACATGGGTGGTTCAACCGTCACTGAACTTCGTATCGATAGGTGCCCGTGAAGAAGTGGAATATGTAGGCAAAGTGAACATGAACGAGTTGTATATCCAACTCCCCATCATGATGGCCGCCCGCCTCAACCTTGGAAAGAATTACAGTGCTTCCCTGAGTGCCGGCCCGTATATTGCCTATGGCGTAGGCGGAAAGACATCCGGCGAGATGGAGGAATATGATTACAGTAGTGAATACAATCCTAATAGAAGCTACAGATTCCGCATAGATACTTTCGGTAACCGGATAGATGACAAAATGGGAAACAAACGCTTTGACGCCGGCCTTATGTTCGGCCTCAACATAGAATATCACAAGTTTATATTCGGAGCAGAGCTTCAATTAGGAATGATCAAGGTAAACGACCAGTTGGATAACCTATTGCAATCATCCGGCATTGAGAAATTCTCTCCCAAGAATCTCGCTTCGTTCTTCACCGTAGGATACCGGTTCTGATTTACAACTGTTCCGCCTGCTTTCGTTTCATTTCATTCAGTACACTGCATGTCAACGGTATGGCAAGAATGAACGTAAGAAGGTCAGCAACGGCCTGACACATTTCCACACCCTGCAACCCCAGATAATGAGGCAGAATAAAAATCAGCGGAATAAAGAACAATCCTTGGCGGGCAGAAGAAATAATGGTAGCCTTTACCGGTTTACGAATCGTCTGCAACATCATATTACTCATCACAATCCATGAACCCAACGGAAAAGTAATGAACTGCCAACGCAAGGCAGCAGCACCTACTGCAATTACATCCGGGTCTCCTTTGCGGAACAAAGAAACAATCTCTTCTGCAAATCCCATGCCTGCCAACGCACACACCAACAAGAAAATGAATCCCACCTTTACACAAAACCAGAATCCTTGACGGACACGCGCATACAATCCTGCACCATAATTGAAACCGCATACCGGCTGGAAACCTTGCCCAAAGCCTATCAGGAAAGCATTAATGAACATTGCGATACGGGTAACAATAGACATGCCCGCAATAGCCGCATCTCCATAAGCCCCGGCAGCCACATTCAGCAAGATAGTAGCTACACTCGCCAACCCCTGACGGGCAAGCGAAGGAGTACCACCACCAATAATTTCCTTTATGAAAGCCAGTGAAGGTGTGAAGTTCCTGAAACGGATACGGATATTGCCCCCCGTTCTGCACATATACAACAACAGGGAGAAGCTACAGATCTGACTGATGACTGTAGCCAACGCAGCACCCGATATCCCCATATCGAAGACAAAAATCAGAATAGGGTCCAGTATCACATTAATCACCGCACCCGATACGATTCCTACCATCGCATACGCTGCATTTCCCTGGAAACGAATCTGATTGTTCAGTACTAACGAAGCAGTCATGAAAGGGGCACCCAGCAATATGATGCCCAGATATTTCTCCGTATAAGGCAGGATAGTAGGCGTAGAACCCAATGCCAGCGACAACGGGGTAAGGAAGATAAGTCCCACCACTGCCAGAAATATACCCATAAACAACGCCCAGAAGAAACCGGTAGCCGCCATCTTCTCTGCATTTCCAGTCTCCTGCGCACCGAGTTTCCGCGAAATATAGTTCCCCGAACCATGCCCGAAGAAAAAGCCCACCGCCTGAATAATGGACATGACCGAGAACACAATACCTACAGCCGCCGTCGACTGGGTATTGATCTTTCCCACAAAGTACGTATCCGCCATATTATAGAATGACGTAACCAACATACTGATAATCGTAGGTACAGCCAATGATACTATCAGACGGGGCACCGGGGTGGTAGTCAGATAGAGATAATTATCTTTTGTCGAATGTCTCATAGAATTTTCACAATCTCTGCAAGCAGTTCATCAATGGTTTGCACAGTCACCGCTTCGCCGTTTACGGGGTGCAGTACAAAAGTACCGTCCCCTTTCAAATCTCCCGTTTCAATATAAACGTCCGACTCCACGTTTCGGTTTGCCAGAATACCATTTCTTTGCAAAGCTTTCCGCACCATAGCGTATTTTTGTCCATGTCCGACAATACGGATCTGGGAAGTATACTCATTGTTCACCCGGAATAATCCTGTCTCCAGATCAAACACAATTCCTTTACGGGCAAAGAAACTACTGAGGGTTCCATCCAGTGAAAGGTCTTCGGGAGTTCCGATAGTCACCCCGTTCGCCTTATCCATCAACCAGATTTTATCCGCAATCTGCAAGGCAAGTTCCAGGTCATGTGTAGACAGGAAAATAGTCTTATCCGTCTGCCGGCTCAACTGATGGAGCAATTGCATCATTTCCACTTTACTCGGAAAGTCAAGGAAGGCAGTAGGTTCGTCCAGGAAAATCACCGGAGTTTCCTGTGACAGTGCCTTGGCAATCATCACCTTCTGCCGCTCACCATCACTCAGTGTATGCACCATGCGATGTGCCAGGTGAGATATTCCGACCAGGTTAATAGCATGATCCACTACCTCTTTATCTTCTTTGGAGAGTGTTCCCCAGAAACCGGTATATGGACTGCGTCCCAGACCGATAAGTTCCACAGAAGTCATATTGCGGATGTCGCACTTTTCAGTCAGGACTACACTGATCACTTTTGAAAGCTGTTTGTCCGTATAAGAGCCAATCTCTTTTCCCTGTATACGTATTTCACCGGATAACTTCGGTTGAAATGCGGAAAGCGTACGCAACAATGTAGACTTCCCTACCCCATTTGCACCCAGCAGACAAGTCAACTCCCCGCTATTGATTCCGGCACAAATATCGCTTGCCACAACTTTCACATCTCCTTTACCGGGATAGCCAATGGATAGTTTCTCAATATGTATAGTTTCCTGTTTCAAGACCTCTTTATTTTCAATTCTATTATTCTTCCAGTTCCCCTTTGCGCTTTCTGAAGAGCACGGATGCCACTACCGGAGCACCTACCAAAGCAGTCACCGAGTTCACCGGCAAAGCTCCTTCAAATCCCGGCATGCGGGCTATGAGGTTGCACACCAACGCCAGCGAAGCTCCTACCAACAATGTGGCAGGCATCAGTATCCGATGGTCGGATGTATGAAATATAGCCCGGCAAAGATGGGGAACAGCCAAACCGATAAACATAATCGGACCGCAATATGCCGTCACAATCGCCACCAATACACCTGAACAGGAGATTACCAACAGGCGCGCCCTCTTAATGTTCAGCCCCAAGTTCCGTGCATACCCATCGCCCAGCAGCAACAGGTTCATTGTCTTTATCAGCAGAAACGAGAGTGGCAACAAGACCGCCATGATACAGACAAACAGTATCATCTGATCCCCCGACACACGGGCAAAGCTACCCAGCCCCCAAATGACGTATGCACGAATATCTTCCTCCACACTGAAATATTTCAATACGCCGATAATGGCACTTGCCACATAACCGATCATCACACCGATAATCAGCAGCGTCACATTTCCCTTTACTTTCTGTGAAACGTATACGATAAGCGCCATCACGGACAGTGCTCCGATAATAGCTGCAATGGACAACGCCACTTCTCCCATATATCCGAGCTTGCTCAATGCCACACCGCCCATCGCTCCCGATAGCAATACCACACAGGCTACTCCCAGGCTGGCACCCGAACTGATACCCAACACTGACGGTCCTGCCAGCGGATTCCGGAAAACCGTCTGCATCTGTAATCCACTCACCGATAGCCCTGCTCCCGCCACCAATGCCGTCAATGCCTGCGGCACACGGGATTTCCAAATGATGTTCTGCCAGATAATGGACTCATCCGTATTCCCCCATAAGATGTTCCAGACGGAACGAAAAGGAATATGGACAGAGCCTAACAGCAGGTTCAGTAAAAAGAACAGAAATATGGATGCCAGTATCACCAACATCAGGAGCAGTGTCGGTCTTTTCATTGCAAACGTGCGTAGTATTTCGGTTGGTAATCAGGTAACAAATTGGGGTGGAACGCATGGATCAGATCTTCCAGTACTATTTCCGGTTCCATCGGCATACTTTCGTAGAAAGGTTGCTCGCGCATATTGCAATAAATAACGCCTTTGTCACGGAATGCACGGAAGTCGGCATAACGGGGATCAAGAGACTTCAAAGCGTCATAAGAGAATGTACCGTCGTAACTATTCACAATACGCCAGTAATCGGCACTCTCCGCCTGGCTGTATACTGTTTCAAAATCCAGTGTAACACCACCGGAACGGGGATCGTCCTTCAAGAAGTAATCGGCTCCCGCATCACGGAACAGTTCGGCCAGGAAGCTTTTACCACCTACTGCATACCAGTTTCCTCCACGTATCTCACCGCTGAATACTACCGGACGCTTCTTCACATTGGCGGCCAGTTGTTTCAAGTCATTATAATGCTTTTCTATAGCAGCAAACTTTGCATTCGCCTCCTCTTCCTGTCCAATAAACAAGCCGATGAATTTAATCCATTCCGCCTGTCCCAGCGGAGTCATTTCCTTATATCCCAGGTGCGGAACCAAAGGTATTCCGATTTCACGCATCGTATCATATCCGCCACGCTTAAAAGGGGAGATAAAGATGACATCCGGATTCACACTCATGATCACTTCATTATCAAAGTTACCTTCAATTCCTATTTTGGCAGTCTTACCCGATTTCAAGCGCTCATTCATCTCTTTGTTGAACAAATGCCGTGTACTGGTTATCCCTACCACTTTATCGCAGGCTTCCAGTTTAATAAAATTGGATAATTGTAAAGAAGTCATGCAAATGGCACTGCGTACCGGTGTTTCAATCACGGTATAATCAGAAGGAATCCCTTCGGGTTTTGTTCCCCGGGGCACCAATGCATAATGGAAAGTATTACTACTTTCATTTTGAGGATCGCGCAAGTCCACCAAGCGGACATGATTGGGAAGATATTTCACTTCAAACCCTTGGGCATAGACCGGATAAATAGAGTCTGTGGCTGATGCAGAAGCTGTGGTAGCCTGTAGATCAGTAGAATTTTGTTTATTTTTCGGGCCACAAGCCACGCATAAAAGACTTAAAAGAGAGACGGTTATTGCAGTAGTTCGTTTCATGACAATAAAGATGTATAAAATTCGAGCACAATATTCGTCATTTTTGGGGAGATACGCAAATACCCGTCCCATAAATTAACCGAATTTGTGCCCGAACACCTCTTATATAAGAATGTCTAAAAATTCATCAGATCATTCAATGCTTCGCTCATGCTGGGATGTGTAAATATATAATCACGCAAGAAAGTATATTCTTGTCCCGTTTTCATTACAATAGATACGATATTAATGATCTCACTTGTTTCCGGTCCGAACAGGGAGCAGCCCAGAATCTTATTTGTATCGGCATCCACTACTACCTTAAACAATCCGTCAGTCTCGCCTAAAGTACGTGCCCGCGGAATGGCTGCTACCGGAAGTGTATTCACCTTTATGTTCAGTCCTTTCTTACGGGCTTCCGTCTCACTCAGCCCCACACGTGCCAAAGGAGGGTCCATAAATACCGAATAACTCACAGGCTCACGGTCGTCTGTACGCCGTTCTCCTGCACCAAATAAATCCTCACGGATAATACGGTAATCGTCCAATGAAATATAGGTGAATTGTAATCCGCCTTTTACGTCGCCAATGGCACGGATGGCCGGATTAGTAGTACGCAACCATTCATCTACAATAATGGCTCCCCGTTCATTCACTTTCACGCCGGCAACTTCCAGGTTCAGTCCCGAAGTATTCGGACGACGCCCTGTTGCCAATAAGATAGCATCTCCTTCCAAGTGATGGATTTCATGAGTTACAGCATCCTCATAAATCACTGTTGCACCGTCCACGGATTGTACCTTTGCGTTGAGATGGAATACAATACCTTTCTTTTCCAATACGGTCTGTACGCTGGCGGCAATATCCCTGTCTTCGCGGCCAATCAGTTCGGGATACCCTTCGAGTACCGTCACCTTCGAACCGAAAGAGGCATACATGGAAGCAAATTCCAAGCCGATATAGCCTCCACCCACAATCACCAGCCGTTCGGGAAGTTCTTCCAGTTCCATGATGGAAGTGCTGGTGTATACGCGGGGATTCTCTTTTATTCCATCAATAGGTGGTACGATGGTTTCCGCACCGGTATTTATAAAGATCTGAGAAGAGTGCAATTCAATTACTTCTGTCTCCGTCCGCACTTCTACCACATCAGGACCTGCAAACGATCCGACACCTGTATACACCGTCACATTAGGATTATCAGCCAGATTATGATAATTCTTATTCCGCAGGAAGGAAGTCACCTCTTCTTTACGACCAATGGCCTGACGATAATAGTCCTTCTTCTCTTCCCACGTAGCCTTTACCGGAGTTTCCTTAGCCAGATGTACCAACGTCTTTGTAGGAATACAGCCGATGTTGATACACGTGCCTCCATACATGCGATCCGAACGTTCTACTATGGCAACCGTCTTCTGACGTTTTGCAAATTCGGCAGCCAGAGTCTTCCCACCCTTGCCGAAACCAATGATAATGGCATCATACTTTTTCATATCTCTATTTTTTTAATTGTTCCAGTACGCTCCTGGCACTGTCTGCTAATATAACAATTGCGCCGGCCAAAATGGCTGTATCTTTTATAACTAATCTTCCTGCACCGGTCAATAAAGGGAAACCGAACTCTCCACTGCCCAGATTAGGCACCCATACTTCGGGTGTGGTGACAAGGAAAGAAAGCGTTCCGAGAGTCATGATAATAGCAAGTCCCGCACCTACCAGTCCTACTTTCGGCCAAAAGATGCCGAGGAATGTAAGGATACCGATGCTCATAATAAGGATACCCAATCTGTGAGAAAAACCATACGTATTATTCTCCTTGTGCCACTCATGCTTCATGGCATCAAATTCTCCTTCTTTCAGCTTATACTCTTTATAGTCGGGAGCATCGTGTGTATAGAAGAAGCTCATAAAAGGGCTGTTTGCCACAAAAGGTACGATGCCTTCCGCTTCATAATTCCAGAACTTCAACCCACCGATCCAAACGAAAATAACCAGAATTGATACACGGATAAGATTGATACCTAACTTTTGAGTAGATGCAGCCAGTGTCAGGGCTGCTACGAACATAGATTTTAATTTTGTTTTCATACGATTATTGCATAAATGAATTGTTTTGTTTTTCTGATGCAAAAATCGGGATTTATGTCGGGGTGTGAAATGGCAATTCTGCCGTATCAGTTGGCAATATTTCCCGTTGTGTTCAATTTACGGAAATTCGATACACTTTCACCGGTCATTTTCTTGAAAAAGCGGCTGAAAGTGGACAAATCCTCGAAGCCCAGCAGTTCGCTGATTTCCTTGGCACTTTTAGGGGTATAGAGCAGTAATCTCTTGGCTTCCGCCTCTATCCGTTCATGGATAATACGCAACGGAGAAGGCACTCCGCAGGAGGCAAACAAATTGGAGAGTGTCTTTGGGGAACGGAATAACAGGTCGGCATAATCCTGCACCTGCTTCTTTTCGCGGAAGTGCTGGTCAACCAGAATATAAAAACGGCGGACGATATCAAAGGCTTTTTCCTGTTCCGGCGTGACGCCACACTTTTCACGGGCAATGCGGGTACAGGTGATGATAAAACGTTTGAGAATGATACGTAACATTTCCTCTTGCAGATTATCGCGAACAGCGGACTCCTGCCGGAAGATACGAATAATGTCATTCAGGTTGGCGGATTGTTCCGGTGAAAGTTTCAGTTTCATCACCCGGGAAGAACCATGAAATAGGAAACCGTTACAGGATACTTCGTCATCATGACCGAATATACAGTAGAAATTGCTGTTGAACAGGAAAGTGAGGTACTCTCCCTCCACCGATTTAATTTCAATATGTTGCAAAGGAGTAAGACTTATGATTTCGTCCTGTTCCAACTGTATGGGAATATGGTCTATCTCCAGAGTCAAGTTTCCACTCCGTACCCAAATGAACTTATATAAAGTAGTATCCTGTTGCAGTGCTTTATTTTCGTGGAAACAAAAGGTCATTGCCAAGTTCCCGTTCAGGCGGGTATTTAATTGATAATCTATCATGATATTAAAAAGTTAGAGTTCTTTGTCGTATGCCAAAGTACAAATATACGCTATTCCGGAAGCTAATGCAAATAAAAGAAGCAATCTATTTCATCATCTCCGCTTTTCGTAACGCCCTACCCCATGTAAGGTCATATTTCGTTATAACTATATTTCAGTTTATGAGTAGAATATACAATCCCGTCCCTAATAAAATAGAGCAAGCCATATTCTTAAAAAGCATTTGAATAACGACTACACAGATACCCGATAGTATTTCCGGAGTGCCGTATGAAGGTGATAGAAAATCTATATCTTTATAGCAATAGACTACCAACATACCGAATATGGCCGGAGGTAGTACTCTACCTAAATAGTTTACATATTGGGGAGTGTGCGCAGAAGACCTGAAAACCCAGAAAGGAATCCAACGGGTAAGCTGTGTGACAAGCGCCACGATGAATATAGTAACAATTTGTTCTGTGACCGTCATACCAATTTCTCCTTATCCTTTGTAGTCAACCAACGCACCGTAAAAATAGTAGTGATAATCAAAATGGTAGGAAGCATGAAATATGTCTTGCCAAAAAGTAGAAGACATCCCCCCGCAACCACTAATCCTAATATGGAACTGCCGTGTGTGCGTTCTTTTTGCCACTGGCTAATAAATATCACGATAAACAGGGCTGTCATTACAAAGCCCACTCCCTTGATGTCCACAACGGCTTTACAAGCAGAAACTGCACCAACAACAGTACCCCCTATCCATGATATATAAAGATACAACGAAACAAATAACATGAACCAATTCCGGTCTGTTCCCGGAGGCACATCTGTCATATAGTTTAACGAAAACGCTTCGTCTATCAATCCGGAAACAGCCCATAGTTTCTTTCTTCCCATTCCCCTATACTTTTCCAACATGGATATTCCATAAAACAGATGTCTTCCGTTCACTATCAGCGTCAGCAACAAGGCATAACCGGGATTGAACGTACTAAGCAATAAGCTGACGGTAACAAACTCCATTGAACCGGCAAATATAGTAGCCGCCATGCAGATAGGCCATATCATGTCAAAACCGCAGGAACGCATATACACCCCATATCCGACACCAAGAAAAGCTATACCAAGCATTACCGGAAATGCTTTTGTCAGTGCCAGTTTACGTGCATTATGAAAATCTTGATTTTTATTATTCAGCATATATATCGTATCTATAACTTCGTATTTGTTTTTTATTCATATACATTTGTAACAGTTTGCAAATATACAAAAAGTGCCATTCATGGGAGATGATGAGCCCACTTTTTATTGTTTTTCAGTGAAATAAGACGGTCTGCCCGGCGCTGAACCCGACAAATCGGCAAAGGTTTTCCATGTACAGCATTTCACGGAAACAGGGAAACCGCGCAACTGCCTTTGATCCGCATTAATTTAAAAACACTCTATTGTAAAATCATAGGAATTGTATACAAAAACAGCTTATTATTCTCTTTTTTTCGTCGCTTTTTATTTACCATTCCCGTGAAAACAGAAGAGATGAACAAATTGTAATCATCAAAAATAAATCACAACAAAGTTAACAACCCTATTAATAACAATAAACAGCGTTTTTAAAGAATAACAGGAACATTTTTAAAGAATGTATCCAACGTTTATTAAAAACGTAAAAGGGGTACTTAAAAGCAAAAAGCGATAAATACAAACAAAAAAGGCGATAATCCTTATGAGGAAGTATCGCCTTTATCGTTTTTCGTATGTAATTATTCCAAGAACGGATATCCCAATTCTAAACAATAAAATTATATTACCAAAAACAAGAAAACCGGCAGTAATAATACATATCCGCCAAAGTCCGGAAAAGAAAGATTAGATTTTATCATTTGCTAAGTTTTTTAGGTTTACTATTAAAGTTATGTTCTCTTCAAAGCCCTACAAATATACTACATCAAGAAGGAGAAATCAAGTCTTTCAACCGTTTTTTCCAACAGTTTTCAGACTTTACACGCTAACCTTTTCTCGTACAGACCTTTGCTTCATTGAACGGCAGACAAGTATATTGATAGCATCAAGCTGGCAAGCAAGCTATTATTGCATTCGGTTCATTAAAAAGTACCGTTGCATCAGAGCGTTTGACTTTAGTAAGCAAGAAAAGATAGATAAACAAGAAATCGGGTTTTATTTTGTTTTATATTCAGAAAATCCCCAATTTTGCACTCCCCATAAAAGTTATTATGAGGGTGCTTATCACTAAACACTAACCATTAATCACTAACAAAATGTCCAACCCCGTCATATTCGTATCCCTCGGTCCCGGCGAACCGGACCTTATCACCCTGAAAGGCTTGAAAGCCCTGCAAAATGCCGATTGTATCTTTTGCCCTGAAACTCGCACTGCAAACGGACGGATATTCTCGCGTGCTGCCGACATACTGCATGCACTGGACATTCCGGATACTGCCCTCTCCCGCTTTGCATTGCCTATGAGTAAGAAACGGGAACAGGCTTTCGCAGCTTATGATAAAGTATATAGCGAAGCTTTCCTGCTTCATAAAGAAAATAAAAAAGTCTGCATCGTTGCCGAAGGAGACGCAGGTTTCTATTCTTCCATACACTATATCTTTGAGAAACTACAAGCCGACAATATTCCTGTGCAACACATTGCCGGTATCCCCGCCTTCATTGCAGCAGGTGCCTGTGCAGGACTCCACATTGCCAGCCAGGAGGAACGTCTGACCGTTATTCCCGGTATCATTACCGCCGAAGAAATAGAGAAATATATGGAGGAAAAGACTACCATTGTCATCATGAAACTTTCTCAATGTACCGAAGAAGTTCACCGTTGCATCCATCTCCATCCCGGATATGACTATCATTATTTCGAGAACGTAGGCACGGAAAAAGAGAAATACCTGCATGATATAGAGCTGATTTCGGCACTCTCTTTCCCTTATTTTTCATTATTAATCATACGCCACAGCACCTTCTGAGGCGCATTTAATACTATTTCGCACATCATTGGATTAATTTTCACAAAAATGCCTTACCTTTGCCCACTGTGTAATACAAAAGATTTATAGACATGAAAAGACTTACATTGTATATGTTTATGCTCGTACTGAGCATTGGTTACGTTTCGGCACAGGGGAAAGCTGATATCAAGTTTGATAAGACCTCACATAACTTCGGTACATTTTCAGAAAATGATCCGGTAGTAAGTTGTGTATTCACATTCACCAATGTGGGCGATGCTCCGCTGGTTATACATCAAGCCGTAGCTTCCTGTGGATGTACAGTTCCCGAATATACCCAGGAACCCGTATTACCGGGCAAAACCGGAACCGTTAAGATTACTTACAACGGAACAGGCAAGTATCCGGGACACTTCAAAAAGTCTATCACTTTGCGCACGAATGCCAAAACAGAAATGATGCGACTCTTTGTAGAAGGAGATATGACACCGAAAGATGCAAAATAAGCATCTTTATATATAAGAATAAAGGAGAATTTTTCAATTCTCCTTTTTTTTTGCTTTCTTTGAAGCTGATTTGGATAAAATAAACAATTAATTGACGACATAATAACTATAAAACATAAAAGCAATTAAGAAACTATGAAACAAGAAGAAGAGAAATTGACCGGTCTGCCGGAAAATGCATTCCGTGAACTGAAACCGGGCGAAGTCTACAACCCGTTGATGAGCCCTGACAAGAAGTACCCGGAAGTTAACCTTTGGTCTGTATTATGGGGTATCGCTATGGCTATCCTCTTTTCGGCTGCGGCAGCCTATCTGGGATTGAAAGTAGGACAAGTGTTCGAAGCAGCCATTCCTATTGCAATTATTGCCGTGGGCGTATCAGGCGCAGCCAAACGTAAGAATGCGTTAGGTGAAAATGTTATTATCCAATCTATCGGCGCCAGTTCCGGCGTTATCGTGGCAGGTGCCATCTTTACCCTGCCCGCCTTATACATTCTACAAGAAACTTATCCGGAAGAAATCACAGTTACTTTCACCCAGGTATTCATCAGCTCTCTGCTGGGAGGTGTGTTGGGTATTCTCTTCCTCATTCCGTTCCGTAAATATTTTGTAAGTGATATGCATGGCAAGTATCCTTTCCCCGAAGCAACAGCTACCACACAGGTACTGGTATCGGGCGAGAAAGGCGGAAGCCAAGCCAAGCCGTTGCTGCTGGCAGGTATTATTGGAGGTTTATATGACTTCATCGTTGCCACATTCGGCTGGTGGAACGAAAATTTCACCACACGCGTATGCGGCTTTGGTGAGATGCTGGCTGATAAAGCAAAACTGGTATTCAAAGTGAATACAGGTGCGGCTGTACTCGGTTTGGGCTATATTGTAGGTCTGAAATATGCTTCTATCATCTGTGCCGGTTCACTGGCTGTATGGTGGATTATCATTCCGGGAATGTCCATGATCTGGGGTGACAGCGTGCTGAACCAGTGGAATCCGTCAATTGTGGCTACCGTAGGCAGCATGGCTCCCGAAGAGATTTTCAATTATTATGCCAAGAGCATCGGTATCGGCGGTATCGCTATGGCAGGTATCATCGGTATCATCAAGTCATGGGGCATCATCAAAAGTGCCGTAGGACTGGCAGCTAAGGAGATGGGTGGAAAATCCAATGTAGAAGCCAGCATGAAGCGTACTCAGCGCGATATTTCTATGAAGATTATTGCTATCGGTTCTATTATAACGCTGTTACTGGTATTCTTATTCTTCTACTTCGATGTGATGCAAGGCAGTTTGCTGCATACTGTGGTAGCTATTCTGTTGGTGGCAGGTATCGCTTTCCTGTTTACGACTGTGGCTGCCAATGCTATTGCAATCGTAGGTACGAACCCGGTTTCCGGTATGACGCTGATGACATTGATTCTGGCATCGGTAGTGATGGTATCTGTTGGCTTGAAAGGTCCGGAGGGAATGGTAGCCGCATTGGTTATGGGTGGTGTTGTGTGTACGGCACTGTCTATGGCAGGTGGTTTCATTACTGACTTGAAAATCGGTTATTGGTTGGGTAGTACACCCGCCAAACAGGAAGCCTGGAAGTTCCTCGGAACGATTGTTTCAGCTGCAACCGTAGGTGGTGTAATGATTATCCTGAATAAGACATACGGATTTACCAGCGGACAACTGGCTGCTCCGCAAGCTAATGCGATGGCGGCAGTGATCGAACCGCTAATGAATGGCGTGGGTGCTCCCTGGTTGCTTTACGGCATTGGTGCAGTACTTGCTATCGTACTGAATGCATTCAAAGTTCCCGCATTGGCATTTGCATTGGGTATGTTTATTCCGTTACAACTGAACATTCCTCTCGTTGTGGGTGGTGCTGTGAACTGGTACGTAACCAGCCGTAGTAAAGATGCTGCTCTCAATGCAGAACGTGGCGAAAAAGGTACGTTGCTGGCATCCGGTTTCATTGCCGGTGGTGCGCTTATGGGCGTAGTCAGTGCAGCAATGCGTTTCGGAGGTATCAATCTGGTAAATGATGCCTGGGTAAACAATACGTGGTCCGAAGTACTGGCATTGGGTGCTTATGCATTACTGATAATTTACTTCATCAAGGCTTCGATGAAAACCAAATAATAGAAATACAATGAGAACAATTTTATTTATCACAGCACTGTTTATGTCAACTTTGCTATCTGCTCAGAAGCCCGTTGAGATACCCTTATGGCCCAACGGTGCTCCTAATACGAATGGCCTGACAGGAGATCAGGAAGATTTGAACGGCGGCCGTGTGGCCAATGTCGTTAATCCCACCATCACGGTTTATCGTCCGGCAAAGCCGAACGGTATGACTATCTTGATGTGTCCGGGCGGCGGATATGCCCGCCTGGCCATGAATCACGAAGGCCATGACATGGCATCCTGGTTCAACACACAGGGAATCACGTATGCCGTTCTGAAATATCGTATGCCGAACGGGAATCGCGAAGTGCCCCTCTCAGATGCAGAACAGGCTATCCGCATGATTCGCCAGCATGCAAAAGAATGGGGTATCAATCCGAATCAGGTAGGCGTTATGGGTGCATCGGCAGGAGGACACCTGGCTGCTTCTCTCTCTACACTTTACAGTAGTGATGAAACGCGTCCGGATTTTCAGATATTGCTTTATCCGGTAATCTCGATGGTACCGGGCATTACTCATGGAGGTTCGCGCAAGAACCTTCTTGGTGATAATCCGACCAAAGAACTGGAAGATGCGTATTCTCTGGAACGTCGTGTATCTCCCCGCTCTCCACAAGCTTTCATCGTACTTTCTGCTGATGATGGCGCTGTGCCGCCCATGAATAGTATCGGCTACTTCCTTGCTCTCAATCAACAGAAAGTTCCCGTTTCCATGCACATCTACCCCATTGGCGGACATGGCTGGGGCTTCCGTGATAACTTCACTTACAAACGCCAGTGGACAGAAGAACTGGAGAAGTGGTTGCGTGACGGGGTGAAATTCGAGAAAAAATAATTAATATATCAACTCATGAAAAAATTGACTTTTATCACCTGTCTCGTATTACTACCCCTCGCCCTTCAGGCACAGGAAGACCGTTACGACCAGTTGACCAATCCGAAGTTGACCAGTATCAACAAGGAGGCTCCCCGGAGTACATTCACTTCTTATGCCACCGAAGAAGATGCTATCGTCAACGACCGGACGAACGGAGCCAGCCGCCTATCCCTCAACGGGAAATGGAAGTTCAACTATGTGGAAAACTTTGCCGACCGTCCCACAGACTTCATGAACGTGCGTACTGAGGTGAACCGTTGGCCGGACATCAATGTGCCGGGTAACTGGGAATTGCAAGGCTTCGGCACTCCGATCTACGTCAACCAGCCTTACGAGTTCTGTTCTAAGGGTTACGAACCTTATTGGGACAAGCCTAATCCACCTTATGTACCCAAAGAGTGGAATCCGACAGGTACGTATCGCCGCGATTTCGTCGTAGGTAATGACTGGGATGGAAAAGAAATCTTCCTCAGTGCAGACGGTGTGCGCGGTGCTGCTTTCTATTACATGAATGGCAAGTTTGTAGGTATGAGCAAGGATGCCAAAACTCCTGCCCGCTTCAACGTTACCGCCATGGTTAAAAAAGGCAAGAATATGATTGCCATTCAGGTACACCGTTTCTCGGATGCCAATTATCTGGAATGTCAGGACTTTTGGCGCATCAGCGGTATAGAGCGCGATATCTATCTCTATGCCACGCCCAAAATCCATATTGCAGACTTCAAGGTAGAGACTCCGCTGGATCCTTATTACAAGGATGGTATCCTGCAACTGAAAGTGAAGCTTACGAACGAAAGTGATATAAAGTCTCCTTATGTAGTTTCCTATCGTTTACTCGATGATCAGGATCAGCAAGTAACCCAATCCTCTACCCGTGTGGAAGGTGATCAGAATGAAGTAGAATTCACGAAGAAAAACCTCCGTGGTGTAAAGCATTGGACAGCTGAAACGCCTAATCTTTATACACTCGTCATCAGCCTCAAGCGCACCAATGGCGAAGTAATAGAAGCTACCAGTTGCAAGGTAGGTTTCCGTACGATAGAGATTAAGGATAAGCAACTGCTTGTAAATGGCGTGCCTATCCTTATAAAAGGTGTGAATGTACACGAGCATAATGAATACACGGGACATTACGTTCCGGAAGATCTTATGATTAAGGATTTCGAACTCTGGAAAAAGTATAATGTGAACACCGTACGCACTTGCCACTACCCGCAACAGGAACGCTTCTACGAACTTTGCGACCAATATGGCATGTACGTAATTGATGAAGCAAATATTGAAAGCCACGGTATGGGTTATAACCTCAATGTAGGTGGTACTTTGGGTAACAATCCATTATTCATGAATGCTCACCTCGACCGTACCATGAACATGTACGAACGCGATAAGAATCATCCGTCTGTAATCATCTGGTCATTGGGTAACGAAGCCGGAAACGGACTGAACTTCTACGTTACCTATAATACGCTGAAGATGCTCGATAGCCGTCCTATTCAGTACGAACGTGCCGGATTAGAATGGAATACGGATATTTATTGTCCGATGTACTCTTCTCCCCAATCTATTGAAAAGTATGCCCAGAATAAGGAAATGACTCGTCCGCTTATCCTGTGTGAATATGCTCATGCTATGGGTAACAGTCTTGGCAACTTCCAGGATTATTGGGATGTGATTGAGAAATATCCGATATTGCAGGGGGGGTGTATCTGGGACTGGGTAGATCAAGGCTTTGCCGCCAAAACCAGCGACGGACGCAAATACTGGAATTATGGTGGTGACTATGGCGATACCGGAACTCCTTCCGATGGTAACTTCTGCATCAATGGTGTAGTTTATCCCGACCGCAGTATAAAGCCCCAGACTATTGAAATGGGTAAGGTTTATCAGAACATTAAATTCATTAAGTTCGATCCGCAAACCTGCACGGTTCAGATACGCAATGACTTCTCATTTACTGATCTGAATAAATATGATTTCCACTATGTCGTTCGCGATCATGGAAAAGAGATTTATAAAGGTCAGATGGACAATATCAATGCTGCTCCGGGCAAGACGGCTACCAGTGCATTCCTGCAAGGTATTCCTAAAGAAAAGAATACTACGGGAGATGTACGCATCGAGTTCTATGCAACCATACGTAATGCAGAACCTTTCTTACCGGTTGGTACGGTAATCGCACGTGAACAAACTTATGTTCATCCGTTCTTTAAGAAAGAAGTGGTACGCATGGATCCCGCTAAAGTAGATGAAGTCTTTTCACAGGTTGTTTTCAGCGGTGATGATTTCAAAGCTACATTTGATAAACAAAGCGGCTTGCTGACCTCTTATATCTATAAGAAACAAGAGTATATCCATAACGGCCAGGGCCCGCAACCTTTCTTCTGGCGTGCACCTACCGATAATGATTACGGAGCAAAACTTCCCACTCGCCTGAAAGCATGGCGCGAGGCCAGTTACCAGACACCTAAGGCAGAATCGTTCAATGTTTCTAAAGATGGTGACAAGTCCATTGTAAAAGTTACCTATCGTTTTCCACAGGTAGATGCGCAGTGGGAAATTACCTATAAGGTATTTGCCAATGGTATTATCAAAGTGGATAATCGCTTTGTAGCAGAAGGTACGGAAACTCCGATGATACCCCGTGTAGGTTTGCGCATGCAATTATCGGAAATATTAAACGACCTTACTTACTACGGCCGTGGTCCGGAAGAGAACTATCGTGACCGTCGCACTTCCCAGTTTATCGGAGAATATACTACTCCGATAAAGGACTTGTACGAACCGTACATCCGTCCGCAAGAAAATGAGCATCGTACGGATATTTACTGGTGTGCACTCACCACTAAACAAAAAGCCGGTTTACTCTTCATTGCCGACCGTACGTTTGAACTGAATGCTTCCAACTATCTGCTTGGAAGTCTGGATAGCGGCGAAACCATCGACAATGGCGCTCCACGTACCAACGAAACGAATCACCGTCACCTCACCGACCCACAACCTGTAAAACAGGTAGATATGTTTATCGACTATCGTATGATGGGTGTAGGTGGTGATAATAGTTGGGGAGCTATAGCACACGAACCGTATCTGATTCGACCCGGTGTAGAAAATGCCATTGAATACGGCTTCTCCATCGTACCATTTGACAAAAAGGCGGATTACAAAAATTTAATCTATCAATATTAATTTTAATCTGTCCAAATTAAGGATTTATGAAAAGGATGTCGTACTTTTGCGACATCCTTTTTTATTTATATTAATAAACGAAAGAACAATGAAAACAATGATTACCCTCCTGTTCAGTGCGCTTTGTGTAGCTACTGTCAGTGCTCAGACAGATGAAAAAGACAACGCCATGCTGAACAATGGAATAAATTTTCTGGATATTCCTTACGTAGCACATACGTTGGAAGTTACTGATGGCGAAGAAGAACTTATCATCAATTGTGATGAAGTAGATTGCACCACCTTTGTAGAATATACTCTTGCTATGGCCCTCTCTCCTACCGAAGACGGACAGGTAGCTGAAGGCGATTTTGCTACCAATCTGCAAAAAATCCGCTACCGTGATGGAAAAATCAACGGTTATCCTTCACGCCTGCACTACATTGCAGACTGGGTAAACAATGGTGTTCGTAACGGTTTCCTGGAAGACGTAACAACAGCTTACAGCCCATACACCCAGAAAGTTTCTCTTTCCTACATGTCTTCTCATCCGGAACTGTACAAGCAGCTGAGTAATTCTCCGCAGAATGTAGCGAAGATGAAAGAGATAGAAAAGTCATTGAATGGTCAGGAATTCCATTATATTCCCAAAGATCAGTTGCCGTTCAACGGTCTCCCTTGGATAAAAAATGGAGATATTATTGCTATTACGACTAATACGCCGGGATTGGATGTAGCTCATATGGGTATTGCTTTCTATATTGATGGTAAACTTTGTTTGTTGCATGCTTCTTCTAAAGAAAAGAAAGTGATGGTTTCTAAGGTTGCTCTGGGACAAATGTTGCAAAGTAATGATAATTGGACAGGAATCAGAGTGTTGAGAATGAAGAAGTAAAAATTCCAATATGATATTATAAGAAAGGCGATGAAGATTTGATCTTCATCGCCTTTCTTTATTCTATTCCTCTACGATAATATATTCATCAATATTCCGTGTTTCTTTGCTGAAATTCACCCCAACTTTCACCAGCCTCTTGCCGTCCAGCATGTAAGGTATCAAATATCCCTTTTCTTCAATTTGTTTCAATGCAGCTTCAGCTGTACCGTCCAATTTGAACTCAAAAACATAGATGGCATGAGGGGTATGAACCACAGCATCGGCACGACCGCGACTACTACGCACTTCTGATTGGATGAATTGCCCCAGCAAAGTAAACACTACATGAAAAATAGCCTGATAATGACGTTCTGTATCATCACTCAACTCATACGGAATCCCTGCAAAGAATATCTTCAGACGTTCTATGAATGCCCCCACATCACCACTCTTCAATTCACGCATAAACTTAGCAATATGAAAACCGGATTCATCATTAGATACATTTGTATAGTAGGGCACCAGAAAATTCAGAAAACCATAACGGACTTCATCATTAGGAAAACCTAAAGTATATAATTTCACGTCATCATCATACCCCTTAATAGTCAAATAACCACTTTGGTAAATCATTGGAAGAGGATTTTGCGATTCTTCACGATATTCAGAAAAAGCGGAAGCTAACACTTCTACCCCATCTATCAATAGACGTATATCATAATCGCTTTTTTTCAGCAAGTCAACCAGATAAGTCGGAGTTCCGGTCTGAAACCAATAGTAACCCAATTCTTCTGCATCGAATGCATTCAACACACTGAACGGATTAAACATCCCTGCACCTTCCGGATGAAAATGATAACCATCGTATTGGCATTCCATTAAATCAATCACTTCTTGCAACGATCTCCCTCTCCGTTTGGCAAGACGCTCCAGTTCCGGAAGAAAGGTCTGCTGCAGCTCTTCTCGGGTAATACCACACAGTGCTGCATAGGGAGATTTCATACTGATATCATTCAGTTGATTCAAGTCACTGAACACGCTTACTTGGGCAAACTTAGTTACTCCGGTGAGGAAAACAAAACGAAGATAACGGTCTGCACTTTTCAAAACGCCATAGAACGCTTTTAATATTTTCCGATACTCATCCAGCAAACTCTCATCCAAGATAGCTTGAAGCAATGGTTTGTCATATTCATCAATCAAGACAACCACTTGTTTTCCTGTCTGTATACATGCCTGCTCTATTATATAAGCAAAACGTTCTTCCGGACTACGATCTTTTTTCTCTGAACCATAGAGTAATTCCCACTTTTCTAAATACTGATTAAGCATAGCTACCAAGTCAGCAGCGGTCTCATATTTCCGGGCATTCAAGTCAAGATGTAGCACAGGATATTGTTCCCATTTGGTTTCTAGCTTTTCAATGACCAAACCTTGGAACAAGTCTTTACGCCCTTGAAAATAAGCTTCAAAGGTAGAAAGAAGCAGACTCTTGCCAAAACGACGGGGACGGCTTAGGAAATAAGGAGTAGAAGTAGATGCTATTTGATAAATCATAGCCGTCTTATCTACATAAAGAAAATTCCCTTCACGAAGTTTATCAAAAGTCTGTATGCCTATCGGCAATTTACGCATCTGTTCCATTCACTAAAGCCTAATTGGTGTATGACAAAGGTACAATTTATATTTCAAAAATAAGACGAAAGGCGATGGAGATTTTAGTCTCCATCGCCTTTCATTATTCTACTAATCATCATTTCAGTATTACTCACGTAGACTGGTGCAATCCGAAATATTTCTTCATAAAACAGATATAAAGAAAACAAAGCAAAAGAATTATACCTGCCAAATACCAATAACCATAACCCAAGCACGTTATATATCCTACGATTATGATTGCCTGCACTGCCATGTAAAAAGAAGAAACCATTACATGAGGAACTTTCAGTTCATTCGCCATTATCTGATACAGATGTTTGCGATGCGGCAAGCCGATATTCTCATGAAGCATCAGACGGTGGATGATAGTCAGAACACTGTCTACACCGTAAACGGACAAAAGGACTATCCAGCTGAAATCTTCTGTTTCAATGATGAGCCTGCCTATCAGGAAAAGAAGGATAAAAGCAATACTCACGGAACCCACATCACCGGCAAAGCATTTGGCACGCTTGCGGAAATTGAAGAAGCAGAAGACAAGGACGGAACAGATAACGGTATAGATGAAATCCGCTTCCACAAAAGTCACCACCTCTTTATTGATATAGGCCAACGCAGCAAGAACAACCAGAGAATAACCACCGGTTATGCCGTTAATGCCATCCATAAAGTTGTAGGCATTGATGATACCCGTACAGACTATCAAGGCTATGACTATCCACCACCAAGACAAGGAAAACAGCCCCCACTGATAAAACATCAAGGTCATGGCAGAGAAATGGAAAAGCAGTCTTGTCATTTGTCCGGTGGATTTTATATCGTCCACGAAGCTGATGAACGTCACCAGTGTCAAGGCAAGCAGGAACCAGGGATATTCAAAGCCACTCGTCAGGAAATAGGCCAACGCTCCGAAATAGAAAATAATCCCACCACCGCGTAAAGTCACTTTCGTATGGGAACTCCGCTCATTGGGCTTGTCGATGATATTGCACCTATCAGCCACCTTAAAATAAAAAAGTTCTGCTAAAAACAATAAGATTACAATTATCAATAAATACATGTCTTAAAAGTAAATTATCAAATTAAAAAGATTTATCTTTTTCTGTTTAACAGATATCATAAAAGATAAAGAAGGAGAAGATCACATACGAAATTGGATGAGGAATAAAAACACAATTGAGTTTCTAGGTACTTGGGAAATCTTAAATAATCCGGATTTTAAAGGTGTCGAATTCGACACCTTTTTAAATCAAGCCAGACTCAATAGATTTAATATGACTCCCCAAAAATGGATCGAAGCAACCAATGCTATAGGAATAGTCTCTAAAGCAGGTAGAAATGGTGGAACCTATGCACATAAAGATATTGCATTAGAATTCTGCTCTTGGTTCAATCCCACCTTCAAACTATATCTTTTAAAAGAATATCAGCGTTTAAAAGAGTTTGAAAATGACCCATTAAAAGTAGAATGGAAAATTAAGCGCATATTATCTAAGACAAACTATCACTTACATACTGATGCCATAAAAAGCTATATACTTCCTCAATCCAATATGCTAAAAGACTCACAATGGCTAATATATGCAGAAGAAGCAGATTTATTAAATGCAGCGTTATGGGGATGTACAGCCTGCGAATGGAGGGATGCAAATCCTGAATATGCATCAAAAGGCCTTAATATAAGAGACATGGCAAGCATAAATGAATTAGTCGTATTATCTAATTTGGAGTCTTTTAATTCTGAGTTAATCAAGCTTGAGTTCAACTTATAAATGCAACTTTTT